>OFGE01000118.1_pt1 | contig 89705 bp, 86 predicted proteins | sample 1521681 | NCBI WGS metagenome assembly OFGE01 (sample SAMEA3504093, study PRJEB24116) | mouse gut metagenome | biome: mouse gut; feature: mouse-associated habitat; material: faeces | place: Denmark | collected 2011 | reverse complement strand
GAATTAGCTTGAACTAGGAACTGGATATGAATAATATAATTTTGTTAATAATTCTCATATTAAGTAAAATTTAATAAAAGCAATATGATAATGAAATTTTTATATACATGTTAATAATTTTTGAAAATAAAATCTATCCTACACATTACATTTTTTATAAATATTACATAGTGTAAAACCATAATTAAATTGCAATATGTATTTACAAATTAATAAATTATATATAAAATATATTCAACTTGAAAGGAGATGTTTAAAAGTGCGGATATGGTAGAAGAGAAGCCAGTAGTAGCGGAAAAAAATTAAATCTACTAAAAATATTTATATTATTAGTAGTATTAGTGTTAGTAGGAATATCAATATTTTTTCTTGTAAAAAATTTAAATAAAGAAAATGTAGAAGGAAAAATTAATCAAGAAAATCAAGGTGTTGCAGAAAAAGAAAAATTAAACACTGAAACAAATAATAAAATCAAAACAATTGAGGAAATGCTTTCTGAATTTGGAGGAGAAATATTAGAACAAGTAAATTCAGATACATATTATATAAAGAAAGATGAAGTAATATATACTGCATATGTTAATGATGAAATAGTTGAAGGAAGAATTGTTCCATGGTCAGGAGTAGCTAGTCAACCAGCTGTAGATGCAGATGGAAATATCAATATATATACTGCAGAAGAACTAAAATGGGTAGCAGATCAAGTTATAAATGGTGAAAAAAACTTTAATGGAGTTACAATAACTCTAAGACAAGATATAGATTTAGGTGCTAGAAAAAAAGAAGATGGAAGTTGGGAAGGAAACCAATGGACTCCTATAATTGGATTTTTAGATGAACTACCACCAAAAGAAGATAAAAATTCTGAAGAAAATAAAGAAACTGAAAATCCTGAAACACCTGTAATTGATGAAAGTGTAGATACAATAAATGAAAACTTAAAAAGATTTGCAGGAATTTTTGATGGAAATAATCATAGTATAAGAGGTTTATATATAAATACAGATAAAAGATATCAAGGGTTATTTGGTATTTCTACAGGAACAATACAAAATTTAACCATGAAAAATAGTTTCTTAAATGGTGGAATGGGAACAGGTGCTATTGTAGGTTTAAATGGTGGTAAAATTCTAAATTCTAATGTAAAAAATACAGAGATAAAAGGTACTGCTAAAGTTGGAGGAATTGCAGGTATTTGCATGAGTGAATCTTGGCTTGAAAATTGTATTACCTCATCTACAAGTATAATTTCAGGAGGAGATTATACAGGTGGAATTATAGGATATGCTAATAATAATTCTACAATAATAAATTGTGAAAATGAAGCTGTTATTTCTGGAAATAATTTTGTTGGAGGAAATGTTGGTATAATTTTTTATGGTTCAACAATAAAAGATTCTATTAATCGTTCTAATTGTATTATTGGAGAAAAATATGTAGGAGGAATTTCTGGATATTCTCGGAGCACAAATTGAAAATTGTACAAATATGAATTTGAATGAAAACGGTTATATAAAAGGAAAAGAATGCGTTGGAGGCATATGTGGACTTAATTATTTAATGGGAAATATAGAAAGTTCTTTAAATAGTGCAAAAATAGTAGTCGAAACAAATAATGCAGGAGGAATTGCAGGATTAAATAATGCCAATATCTCAAACTCATATAATAAAGGCACAATAGATGCAACATCTTGTGATGGAATTAAAATAGGAGGAATTTGTGGTCAAAATCTTTCAGAAAGTTATATTAATTCATCATATAATATAGGAAAAATTAATTTTAAAGTTTCAGCTGATGGCGTTGTTGGGGCAAATTTTGGAACAATATCTAACTGCTATTATTTAGACTCATCAATTGATAATAAAAATGATGAATATGTTAAAACAGAAAGTGATTTAAAAAATATACTTTTAAATGAGCTAAGCGAGTTTTATAAATCAGATGATGGAAATATAAATAATGGATATCCAATATTAAACTGGGAGATTTCTGAAAATATTGGAACAGAAGAATAATAGAAAATTATGTTAAAAAATAATAAAAAAATAATAAAAATTAATAATTATGATATACTTATTAGAATGAACAAACAGTAAATCAGATAGAATAAAACATTTATTAAAATACGAAATAAAAAATGAAATTAAAAAGGCAAGTAAAAATAAATATAAACTATGCTTTATTTATCGAAAAAAGTCGTTAAAAACTTTTAAAAAAACTTGCAATAATTGGAAAATAAGTGTATAATAATAATGTCTTAATAAATGAACTAGAAGAGTGGGAGCCAATCCCACTCTTTACTAATGTCTTGGAGGTGAAATATTGGCATCTGGAAACATAGAAAGTAAAGTGGAAAAACTTTTAGAAGACATCATTAAAAATTTGGGATATGAATTATATGATGTTAGATATGAAAAAGAAGGGAAAGATTACTATTTAAGAATAATAATTGATAAACTAGAAGGTATTAATATTAATGATTGCGAAACAGTTAATAATGCAATCAATGACATTCTAGATGAAGCAGACTACATAAAAGAACAATACTTTTTAGAAGTTTCATCACCAGGGTTAGAAAGAATCTTACGTAAAAATAAACATTTTACTAGTCAAATTGGAAATGAGATATCAATAAAACTTTTTAAACCAATTGAAAAAACAAAAGAATTAGTTGGTATTCTAGAAAGTTTTAATGAAACAGAAGGAATAATATTAAAAGTTGATGACAAAGTATTTAAAATAGATTTTAAAGATATAGCAATTGCAAAAACTATATTTAATTGGTAGGAGGAATAAAAAATGAAAAACGTTGATGTTAAAGAATTTATTACAGCTTTAGACGAAGTAGAAAAAGAGAAAGGAATAAGTAAAGACTATCTTATAGAAGCTATTGAAGAAGCTTTAGTAAAAGCTTACAAACAAAACTATGATGCTGAAGAAAATGTAGATAATGTAAAAGTAACAATAGATAAAATTACAGGCGAAATTCATGTATATTCTGCTAGAGAAGTAGTTGCTGAATTTCCAGTTCCTGAATTAGAAATAGGCTTAGAAGAAGCACAAAAAATTGATAAACACTATAATGTTGGAGATGTGGTAAATATCGAAGTTAAACCTAAAGATTTCGGAAGAATAGCAGCTCAAAAAGCAAAACAAGTTGTTGTGCAAAAAATAAGAGAAGCTGAAAAAGATATGATATTTACAGAATTTAATGAAAAAAAAGGTGAAATAGTTACAGGATTAATACAAAAAGCTGATGGAAAATTAGTAGTTTTAGATTTAGGAAGATTAGAAGGTGTTATGCCTTTAAAAGAACAAATTCCTACTGAAAATTATAAAGTTAACGATAAAATAAGAGGATATGTTTTACAAGTAGAAAAAGGATTAAAAGGTACTCCTCAAGTTATAGTTTCTAGAAGTCATCCAGATTTCGTTAGAAAATTATTTGAATTTGAAATTCCAGAAATCTATGAAGGATTAATTGAAATTAAATCAGTATCTAGAGATCCAGGCTCAAGAAGTAAAGTTGCTGTATATTCTAGAGATGAAAATATAGATCCAGTAGGTTCTTGTGTTGGTCAAAAAGGTGTAAGAATTCAAAATATCATAAATGAACTAAATGGAGAGAAAATAGATGTTATAGAATGGAATGAAGATCCAGCAATATATATAGCTGCTGCTTTGCTTCCAGCACAAGTTATGGCTGTTGATGTTAGAGAAGAAGAAAAATTTGCACAAGTAATTGTTCCAGATGACCAATTATCTTTAGCAATCGGTAAATCTGGTCAAAATGCTAGATTGGCAGCAAGACTTACAAATTGGAAAATTGATATAAAATCAGAATCACAAATTAGAGAATTATTGCTATCTCAACAAGAAAATGGAGAAGAAACAGAAAATAATGAAGAAGAAGTAGTAGCAGAAGAAAATAATAGTGAAGAATAATTAGGAAGTGATTAAATTGGTAAATAAGAAAAAACCAGAAAGAACTTGCATGGCGTGTAATAATAAAAAACAAAAAAACGAATTACTTAGAATTGTCAGAACACCAGAAGGAATAATAGAAACAGACTTAACTGGTAAGAAAAATGGTAGAGGTGCTTATATTTGCAAAAATGAAGAATGTCTTAATAAAATAATAAAATCAAAAAGGCTAGAAAGAATTTTTGAAAAAGAGATAAGCCCAGAAATTTATGAAAATATAAGAGGTGTAATTATTGGTAAATAAAGTTTATGGTTTACTAGGTATTTGTTCTAAAGCTGGAAAGGTAATTTCTGGCACTGATATAATATTAGAAAATTTACCTAAGAAAAAAGTAAGTCTAGTTATTGTTGCAGAAGATGCATCAGAAAAAACAATAAAAAATATTAAATATTATTGTAAAAAAGAAAATGTAGAATTACTTATGTATGGTAATATTTTTGAAAATAGTAAATCAATTGGAAAACATAACAGAGCAGTTATAGGAATAATTGATAAAAATTTAGCAAATACCTTAAAAAAAGTAATTCATGGAGGTGAAGAATTTGGGAAAAATTAAAATTCATGAACTAGCTAAAAAACTAGGAATAGAAACAAAGGCAGTGTTAGAAACAGCCAAAAAGCTTAACATCGAAGCAAGAAGTCACCTAAGTTCAATTACAGAAGATGAATCGAAAGAAATTGAAAAAAAGATTAAAGGAGTTTCAAAAACAAAATCTATGGAAAAAAAGAAAGAAAATAATGAAGGACCAGTAATAATTAGAAGAGCTGTTATTATTAATGATGAAGAAGAAAAAAAAGAGGAAAAAAAGAGAAAAGAGCAAGCTAGAAAGAAAGATGTTGGTTTTGTAGAAAGTAAAAGAAATAAAGACTATAATATAGTTTACAGAGATAAACCTACAAAACCACTTACAGTAAGTGAATTACTTGGAATTGGTAAAAAGAAAGAACCAGAAGTGAAAAAGGAAGAAAAACAAGAGGAGATAAAAGAAGAAACTCCTGTTATAGAAGTTAAAAAAGAGGAAAAGGTTGTAGAAGTAAAAACAACAGAACAACCTTCTGTTAATAATGCTGAAAATGCTTCAAATTCACAAATAGAAAATAAACCAAGATTTGAAAATAATAGAAAAGAAACTCAAAATAACAATTATAATAATAGAAATAATAATTATAATAATAGGAATAATAATTATAACGATAGAAACAATAATTATAATAATAGAAATAATAATTATAATGATAGAAACAATAATTATAATAATAGGAATAATAATTATAACGATAGAAATAATAATTCTTATAACAATAAAAAGAATTTTGGAAATGATCAAAGAAATAGTAATTTTAATAGAAGAGATAATAATGAAAACAATAGAAATGGTCAAAGAAAACCTAATGATAAAGGCGGAATAGAAAAGAAAATAAAAAATATTATGGATGCTGATATTCCAATGGAAAAAGACAATATTATTAGAGACTTTGGAAATAAAGCTAAAGATAAAGCAAAACAAAATAGACAAGATGAACAAAGAAATAATAATAATAAAAAGATGAATCGTAAAGGAAATTCAAACGATTTTGATTCAGATAAATTAAATGATTTAAAAAGACAAAATAAACTTTCTAACATGTTTGATGGTGGAGAAATGTTAGATTATTATGATTTAAGTACTGAAAGAGGAAGAAGAGCCAAAAAGAAAAATACAAAACAAGAAAATAGAACAAAACAAAAAATATTTAAATTAACTGAAATTACTATTCCAGAAAAAATAACAGTTAAAGATTTAGCATCAGAAATGAAAATTACAAGTAGTGATGTTATAAAAAAATTATTAAATTTAGGAATAATGGCTACAATAAATAATGAAGTTGACTTTGATACAGCATATTTAATTGCTCAAGAATATGGTATTAATGCTACATTAAAAAATGTTGTGACAGATGAAGATATTTTAATAGACGAAACTGAGGATAGAGAAGAAGATTTAAAACCAAGACCACCAGTTATAGTTGTTATGGGACACGTTGACCATGGTAAAACCTCTTTACTTGATGCTATTAGAAGTACAAATGTAATAGAAGGTGAATCTGGAGGTATTACACAACATATTGGAGCTTATCAAGTAAAAATTAATGATAGGGATATAACATTCTTAGATACTCCTGGACATGAAGCTTTTACATCAATGCGTGCTAGAGGAGCTATGATCACAGATATTGCGATTTTAGTTGTTGCTGCAAATGATGGTGTTATGCCTCAAACAGTTGAAGCTATAAATCATGCTAAAGCTGCAGAAATTCCAATAATAGTAGCTGTTAATAAAATGGATTTACCAGATGCAAACTTTGAAAAAGTTCAACAAGAATTAATGAAATATGAATTAGTTCCAGAAGCTTGGGGTGGTGATACAATTTATGTACCAATTTCTGCAAAAAAAGGTGAAGGAATTGATAATTTATTAGAAATGGTATTATTAGAAGCTGAAGTACTTGAACTTAAAGCTAATCCTACAAAACAAGCAAAAGGTACTGTAATTGAAGCTAGACTTGATAAAACAAGAGGGCCAGTTGCAACAATGCTTGTACAAAGAGGAAAATTGGATGTTGGAGATACAATTATAGTTGGTTCTTCAATTGGTAGAATAAGAACAATGTTAAGTGATAAAGGTAAAAAAGTAAAAACAGCAGGACCATCAACTCCAGTAGAAATCACAGGTTTAACTTCTGTACCAGAATCAGGTGATACATTCTATGAAGTTAAAGATGAAAGAACAGCAAAACATTTAATTGAAAAAAGAAAATATGAAAAACATCAAAAAGAAATTAACAGAAATACAGTTGTTACACTTGATGATTTATTTAATAAAATTGAAAGTGAACATTTAAAACAATTAAACTTAATAGTAAAAGCAGACGTACAAGGTTCTGTTGAAGCATTAAAACAATCATTAGAAAAAGTATCTAATGATGAAGTTAGAGTAAAGGTTATACACTCAAATGTTGGTGGTGTAACAGAATCAGATGTTACATTAGCAAAAGTTTCTGGTGCAATTATTATAGCATTTAATGTAAGACCAGAAGTAATAGCAAAAACAATTGCAGATAAAGAAGGTGTTGAAATAAAACAATACTCTGTAATTTATGATGCAATAAATGATGTAGAAGCAGCAATGAAAGGTATGTTAGATCCAGTATACAAGGAAGTTGTTATTGGAACAGCAGAAATCAGACAAACATTTAAAATATCTAATGTTGGTACAATTGCTGGAAGTTATGTTCTTTCTGGAAAACTTTCAAGAAATGCTGGTATTAGAGTAATTAGAGACAACATTGTTTTACATGATGGAAAGTTAGTATCATTAAAGAGATTTAAAGATGATGTTAAAGAAGTTGATAAAGGATATGAATGTGGTCTTCAAATAGAAGGATTTAATGACTTAAAAGAAGGAGACCAATTAGAAGTATACATTATGGAACAAGTAAAATAATGACCAGTTGGGGACGTTAGTTTTTGGACATATTTGACCAATTTTATATGTATGTTAATCAATTTTTAATTATTATAAAAATATTTAGAAGGTTCAAAAATATAGAAAACTAACATCTCCAATTTGATATAGAAAGGAAAAGATTATGCCTAGTAATAATAGTAGAATGAATAAAATAGATGAGGAATTAAGAAAAGAAATTAGTAATATAATTTCTTTAGAATTAAGAAATCCTCACTTAACAGGATTAATAAGTGTTTCTAAGGTAAAAACTACTCCTGACTTAAGATTTGCAAAAGTTTATATCACTATGATAAATGAAAAAAATAAAAAACAGAATTTATCAATATTAAAACAATCTAGTGGGCATATTAGAAGTGCTTTAGCTAAAAGAATAAATTTAAGAAACACTCCAGAACTTGTATTTGAATTTGATGAATCTATTGAATATGGCTCAAGAATTGATGAGATATTAAAAGATATCACTAAAGACTTAAAAAAATAAAATATAAAGTTAGATGTAGAGTGAGCACGAAAAATGTCTTATTCGCTGTTACAGCAGTCTGACGATTTTGAAAAAACTGTTGATAGTAGAGAATGACGAGCTAAGCGACGAATGGAAAAGAAAGGAAAAAAGAATAATATGACGTTAGATGAAATATTAGTAGAAATAAAACAAGCAAAAAATATTGTTATAATGGCACATGAAACACCAGATGGTGATGCTATTGGTAGCTGTTTAGCGATGTGTTTAGCTACTAGAAATATGGAAAAAAATTCTTATGTTATGATGAAAGATATTCCAGAAAATTTCTTATATTTACCTGGAAAAGAATTTATAATTACAGAATCAGACATAGAAACATTTGATTTAGCAATTGTTTTAGATTGTCCTAACATTAAACGAGTTTCACCAGAATTTATTCCATATTTTGAAAATGCTAAAGTAAAAGTTGAAATTGATCATCATAATAAAAATGATATGTTTGGAGATTATAATGTTGTAAATCATGTATCTCCTGCAACAGCTCAAATTTTAGTTTCAAGTTTTGAATACCTAGGTATAGAAATTACTAAAGATATCGGAATTTGTTTATTAACTGGTGTTATAACAGATACAAATGGATTTAGAAATTCTAATGTTACTGTAGAGTCTTTTGAATTTGCATCTTGGGCTTTAGGCAAAGGAATAAATTTACCAAAAATATATAATCAATCAATGTTAACAATGACAAAAGAAAAATTTGAAGCTCAAAAATTAGCAATCAATAGATTAGAATTCTTTGCTGATGGAAAAATTGCTTTTACATATATGACAATAGCTGATAGTTTAGACTTGGGACTTAAGCCAGGAGATAAAGATGGTATAGTTGAAATAGGTAGAGGAATAGAAGGTGTTGAAGTTTCAATTTTCCTTTATGAAAAAGACAAAGGATATAAAGCTTCACTTCGCTCTAATGAATATGTTAATGTTTCAGAAGTATGCTTAATGTTTGGTGGAGGAGGACATATTAAAGCTGCTGGAGCTAATATGAATATGCCACTAGAAGATGCTAAAAAAGCAATAATTGCAGAAGTAACAAAATATTTAAAATAGTATAATACTTACATATTAATAATAAAGTTATTCGATATATAATAGTACTAATTATATATAATAATTATTATTAAAATGCGAAAAGTATAAATGTATAAAATAAGTTATATTTATAAAAAGAATCAATATTGTTAAATTAAAATTTTTACAATTCACTATCTTTAATAAGGATGTCTAATATTAGTTAAGTTGTGATTGTAATTAGAAATTAGCAATATTGATTCTTTTCTTGACATAAGATTAGTAATATGATAATATACATTATGTAAATTTAATAGAAACTCTTTAACAACAGCATACAGAAAAGGAGAATGAATGTGGAAACAGTAAAAAGTAACACTAATAATTTTTATCCTGGAGTTCTTCGAAAAATATATCATGATTCTATAATTGTAAAATTTGAAGATTTGAAGATGGAAGGTGAAAAGACTTATGTACAATTGTATGAAACAAAGGATAATGAGAGGTGCCCAATAAAACTTAAAGAAGTTAAGATAGCACAGATTGCAGCAGTAGGCAATATTGTTTTAGCTGAAGTTTTTTATATGGGTTCGACATTTCCACATAAGCTGTAAATTGAGTTATTTAAAAGTCCATGTTACTTAGACTTAAGTAACGAGAAAAAGCAGAGATGTAAAGAACTGATTTAGCTTTTTGCTTAGTAATTCATGATGAAAAGTTGATTGAAGACTAATTGTAATGTTATAATTTACTACTTGTGAAGAAAAGGCAGTATGTAAAAAGTAGATTTACTTTTGCATACTGCTTTTAGATTCTTCTAATACTATGCAAAACATTTTATAAAGTATTGACAAATAAGGGTTTTTTAATTATAATTTTTTTAAAAAAATTGGAGGACTAATATGAATAGTGCAATATTTTTAAATCATTTTCATCATCATTGTTAGAACTTGTAACTTATGTGAAAGCATTGTAAGTTACAAGGTATTTCTGTTTACTTACAATGTAGTTTAAGAATATTGAAAAATAAAGCTATATGTAAGGCAATGCTTCGCATATAGCTTTTTGTGACTAGGAAAGGTAATAAAAAAAGAAGATGAAAAATAATAATTTTGTCAAATATAAAGATTTGTTAAGTATAAAAAAAATTAACGAAAAAACAAATAAAGAAAAATTTGTTTATCTACCAATAAAAGATAATTTTGTAGTGGGAATCTATCAGGCAGATAGAAATATGTTAGATTATGGTAAGAAAATTGCTGTAAGACAGAGAGTTTATGAAAAATTAAAGAAAGTTTCTGTAAAATTAAAGCAATATAATGAAAACTATAAATTAATAGTTGTTTTTGGATTTAGAGATATGAAATTACAAGAAAAGTACTTTTATGAAATATATGACAAAGTAAAAAATAATTTTAATGATAAAATGGAAATGTATGAATATATCCACGAAAAAATAGCTGTACCAGAAGTAGCAGGTCATCCAACAGGTGGTGCTGTTGATATTGCAATCTATGATGAAAAAGAAAAAAAGATTATTGATTTTGGTTCAAAAATATTAGACTGGGATACGATAAAAAGTTATTATTATTGCGAAGACATTTCAAAAGAAGCCATTAACAACAGAAAATTATTAAGAAAAATCATGTTAGAAGAAAATTTTGCACCATATGATGGCGAATGGTGGCATTTTTCTTATGGTGATAGAGAATGGGCATTTTATTATAATAAATCAGAAGCATTATATAAACAAGTAAATAGTGATCAAGTTTTTAAAAAATAAAAGATAAATAGGAAATTGACTTTTTCTAGTACTTTTGTAAATTAGAATTTCATTTAGAAATTCAATCATCTTTAAGAAAGGAGTGGTGTATTATGAAGCAGTCTAATAACAGTAATTGTTTTCAAGTGAAATATATGAAATTTATTCCAGGAGGAAATGACACAGCATTAGTTTTAAAAAAAGGATATTCTGCAAAAGAGAAAATGGCAATTAATTCTCTTATACTTAAGCAAGATTCATCAATTGAACAAGTAGGCTTTGTAGATGATAAGCAATTACCAGAATTACAGATGGCTGGTGGGGAATTTTGTGGTAATGCTACAAGAAGTGCAGCATTTTACTATTTAAAAGGAAAACCAGGTGAAATCCAGATTAAAGTAAATGGTAAAGATTATATTAATGCTGGTGTTTACGAAAATGGCAATGCTTGGTGTGAAATTCCTTTGTATCATGGAAATGATGTTATTTTTGCAAGGGAAGAAGGCATTTATCAAGTAAGAATGAATGGAATGGTAAGCATTGTTATTAGAGAAGATGTTGCAAGCAACTATCTGAAAGACAAAAACAAACTTAAAGCATTTGCCGTGGAATTTATTGACAAGTATCATTTAAGAGAAAACGAAGCTGTAGGAGTAATGTTTTTAGAAAGAGCTGAAAGTTTAAAAATTCACCCAGTAGTATGGGTAAGAGATATTGACACTCTTTATTATGAAACTGGATGTGGCTCAGGAACAACAGCCACTGCTATGGTTGAGGCTTTCTTAAACAAGAAAAGTCAAAAATTAGAAATACTTCAGCCATCAGGGTTAGCTATTACTGCTGAGATTACAATTGAAAATCAGAAAATAACAAAGGCAGTTATTTCAGGTGAAGTTAAAGTTAGCGATGAAGTAGTGAAAGTTAATGTTCTTAAAGTTGATATGGAGAAACAAGCAATGGAAGAAAATATTCGGGAAATAAAGCTAGAGAATTACCGCGATTTCTATAAGATGTACAAAGTTTTTGAAGAACCACCATATTCAGAAAAAATTTTCTGATGAAGAAATTACAACCTGAAATTTAAATTATAATTTTTGAGTTATTTAAAAGTCCATGTTACTTAGACTTAAGTAATGTGGATTTTTGTTCTTAATAAAATCTTAATATTTTCTCTATTTTTTCTTAATAAATCTTTGTTATAATTAAATTACTTTAAAAGATAAAAAGAACCTGTTATAATAATATTGATAAAATAATACAAAATACAGAAGGAGATAAAAATGTATAATATATTAGTTTGTGACGATGATAAAGAAATTGTAAAAGCAATTGAAATATATCTTACAAAAGAAGGATATAATGTTTTAAAATCTTATAATGGAAATGAAGCCTTAAAAATATTAAAAAATAATGAAATTCATTTAATTGTATTAGATATTATGATGCCAGAAAAAGACGGTATTGAAACTCTAGAAGAAATTAGAAAAGATAGTTCTATACCAGTAATAATGCTTTCTGCAAAATCAGAAGATGAAGATAAAATAAAAGGATTAAATCTTGGTGCAGATGATTATGTTACAAAACCTTTTAATCCTTTAGAACTAATTGCAAGAGTAAATTCAGGAATAAGAAGATTTACAAAACTTGGTTCGATTGAAAACGAAGATAATAAAAGAATATACAGAACAGGTGATTTAATAATAGATGATGATCTTAAAAAAGTTACATCAGATGGAAATGAAGTAAAACTTACACCTACAGAATATAATATTTTAAAATTTCTTATAAAAAATAAAGGAATGGTTTATTCTATTGAACAGATTTATCAAAATGTTTGGAATGATGAAGCATGGGGAATTGAGAATGTAATTGCTGTTCATATAAGACATATTAGAGAGAAAATCGAAATTAATCCGAAAGAACCTAAATATTTAAAAGTTATTTGGGGAGTAGGATATAAAATAGAAAAAATAAATTAAAAGGAGAGATTTATATGAGAAACAGTAAAATTTTAAAATGTATTTCTTATATTTTAATACCTTTTTTAGTGCTTGCTATTACATTGCCTATGTTATATGAAACAGCTAAAGAAGATATGATACGAGAAGAACATCAAAAAAATATTAACTTTTTTGAAACAGATATATTTTTATCAAGATATATGTATAAGTTATCAAATAATGCTAAAAAACTAATATTTGACAACAACATCTACAAAACAGTTAATGATGGAGACTCTAAAATTTGTTATGTGGAATCTGAACAATCAGAAAATTCATACTATACAATAGAAGACTACTATTATTTAATTATATATAAAAATATAGCACTAACAAATATTGAACTAACAACAAACACTAATACTATTAATGGAATTAAGGAATTTATAGCAATACAAGATGCCAAAAAATCTAATATAATTAATGGAACAATTGAGGCTGATTCAGATTTAATAAAAACAAAGGCAATACAATATTTTGATGACTTTATTTATAATTATTATAGTGTAGATCAGTATACTCAAGAAACAGAAGATATAGAAGAATTTGAAAATACTATAGAACATGATAATGAAGCATATATTAGAACTTCATTATCAGAAGTAAATACCCCTATAAAAGGTAGAACATATTATAGTACTACAATTAATGATTTTCAAATATATACTTCATATAAAGAAGAAGTGTTTATAAGAGAAAATGATGTATTTTTTACAAATTTAGTAAATAAATTAGAACCTTATGAACAACAAATGCTTTCAATAATACCAATTGCTACTATACTATTAGTTGTAATTTTAATATATCTAATAATTAGTATAGGTCATGTGAAAAATAATAAAGAAATCGATTTAAATGATTTAGATAAAATTCCTATTGAAATAATTTTATTTATAGCCATTGTAGGAATAAGTATAATTATATGTATAGCATCAGAAGGTCTAGGCTACTTAACAGATGAATACTATAAATTTGCTGTTAATATGGTGCTTGCAGGATATTTTGTATCATATATTTTATGTGCTATAACAAGTGTAACTATTATAAAAAGAATAAAAGCTAAAACATTATTAAAAGAAAGTATTATTGGTAGATTTATTAATTGGTGTTTTAAAATTGTGAAGAAGATTTTTTCTAAGATATCAATAGCATATAAAGAAATTACAAATTCGATTGATAGAACAGCAAAACTGTTATTATACATATTAGCATATGGAATAGTATCATTGCTACTAATAATGGCATTTGGTGGATTTGGATTTTTCTTGGATTTATGTATATTAGGTTATGTTTTATATAAATTTATTGAAAAAATGAATTGTTATCACAAAATAGAAAATCATTTAAAAAATATGTATGAAGGAGATAATACTGCAAAATTAATACCATCAGATTTTACTCCTGAGTTTCAAAATATAATAACATATATAAATGATATTTCAAGTGGATTTGAAAATGCTATTGAAGAAGGTATTAAATCTGAAAGACTAAAAACAGAACTTATAACTAATGTATCTCATGATATAAAAACTCCTTTAACTTCAATTATAAATTATGTTGATTTAATAAAAAAAGAAGAACCAGAGGATGAGAAAATAAAAGAATATGTAGATATATTAGATAATAAATCTCAAAGATTAAAAAAACTGACTGAAGATTTAGTTGAGGCATCAAAAGCATCTTCAGGAAATGTTAAATTAAATTTTGAAAAAATTAATACAGTAGAGCTTATAAAGCAGTCAATAGGTGAATTTGAGGATAAGTTTTCTACTAAAAAATTAGAACTTATAACATCAATTTCTGAAGAAGAAATTTATATAAATGCAGATAGTAGATATATGTATAGAGTTATAGAAAATTTATTTGGAAACATATCTAAATATGCATTAGATGGCTCAAGAGTATATGTAGATATTGGAAAAATTAATTCAAAAGTAAGAATTACAATAAAAAACATATCTAAAGAAAGATTAAATATATCAGCAGACGAATTAATGCAAAGATTTGTTAGAGGTGATAAATCTAGAACAACAGAGGGGAGTGGGCTTGGAATATCAATTTCAAAAAGTTTAACAGAAATCCAAAAAGGAAAGTTTAATTTACAAGTTGATGGAGACTTGTTTAAAGTAGAATTAGAATTTGATGTAATTTAATAGAATAAAAAAGTCATCTATATTTATATATAGGTGACTTTTTTGAAATATAACACTTAAAATAAATGGCAATCATGCAATTATACCATCTTGCGGTAGAGGACAAACTTTAACTTTTGTTCATAAAAGTTAGGTGAATCTTTTTTCGCATAACATGTAGATATTCTTCAATGTAATATATAAATACGGCTGGTTAATACTAGCCGTATTTTACTATCAAAAAAAATGAATAATAAAAAAATTTTTGTAAATAATATTTTCCATGAAGAAAAATGTTATTTGGAAAATTTTAATTTATTTTATAATTTATAGCATAATTGGTTTTTTTATGGAAACTATATATGGGGTTTTTACAAAAGGAATGCTTGAAAGTAGGAAAAGTTTTCTTTATGGCCCATTTTGCATTGTATATGGAATAGGTGCAATTGTTTTAATTTTTACTTTAAGAAAATATAAGAATAGAAATATAAAATTATTTTTTTATGGAATGATTGTTGGTTGTGCAGTCGAATATTTTTCTAGTTATATAGGTGAAATTTTTATGCATGTAAAATGGTGGGATTATTCGAATGACTTTTTAAATATTCATGGAAGAACTTGTTTATATTATGCAGTATTATGGGGATTTTTATCTATAACTCTAATTAATTATGTAAATCCATTTTTAGATAAATGTATAGATACAGTTATAGAAAAAGTATCTAATTTATTATTAAAAAGTACAATTACTATAATAACAGTATTTATGTTCTTTGATGGAATGATCACTTGTTATGCATTAGATAATTTTCTAGTAAGAGTAGCAAATGAATATAATATAAATATAAATGGTATAGAGAAAAGAGAAAATGATGAGTTATTTTTAGGAAATGCATTTTCTAATGAAAAAATGATAATGACATATCCAAATATTATTGTTGTGAATGAGAAAAATGAAATTGTTCATTTAGAAAATGTGTTAAGTAATATGAAAAATTATTATTATAAATTTTAGAAAATTGATGATTTATGCAAGTATACATTCTGTTCAAAAAAGGTTAGTATGCTAATATATTAATATTTTTATATAGAATGTGTGATGCTTTGAGTTACAAATAAAAATATATAAAGTTTCTTTATTAAAAATATTAACTGCAAATTGTATTTTTAATATATAAAGGCAAAAAAATTCTTTACTTGTAATGTTATGTAAATTATGTTATAATATTTGCAGTGCTAGTTTTATAAAAGCATCTTTATGTATCCAAAAAATATCAACATAAAAACAGAAAAGGAGAACAGCAGATGAGTTATTTACAGAAATCAAGTGCAGTAAAAAGAGCAGAAGAAGAAGAACGTTTACAGCAAATCAAAGAGGAGGAAGAACGGCAGAAAAAAGCGACAGAAGAATTTTTGGATTATTTAAAAAAGCAGGCTGACGAGAATAATGTCATAACACTTGCTTTATGTAATCACAGTGGAAACAGAAAAAAACAAATTGCAATGAATTATCTGCTTTTTGAAAGAGATTTTGTATGTGTACAAAATGATGTATCATGCGAAAGGAATACAACTGTCTTTACACTTACCTTTGTAAAAAGAGGAAATTTATCATGTTTTAGCATTGGAAATATTTAAAGATGCACAAAAAGATTGGTTAATACCAGCCCAGAGCATTGGCAAAGTTTTAACTTTGCCAATGCTCTTTTGTTCTTACAAAACTTTGACATACAAACTATTTAATTTATTCTTGTAAAAAAGTATGATTAGTGATAATATAGAACAAAAGCGGACAATATTTAATCTGCAAAAGACGAAACTTCACTGAATTGTCCGCGTCTTTGTTCGTGCGCCAAATTTATGTAATAAATTTGTGTGCATTATTTTCCCGAAGGGCTTCTATAATAGGAATTGCGGAGCAATTTCCTATTATAGAACAAAAGTAATAATTGTATGTAAAAGGAAAAATTATGTATAAAAAAATATCAATAGTTGGAGCACCTGGAACGGGTAAAACAACACTAGCTAATAAGTTATCAGAGATATTACAAATTGAAGCTACTCATATAGATGGATTACATTATTTACCAAATTGGCAAATACGAGATAAATCAGAGCGAGACACAATTATACTAAATATAGTAAAAAAAGATAAATGGATTATAGATGGTACATATAAATCAACATTAAAAGCAAGATTTGAATCTGCTGATCTTATAATTTGGTTAGACTTTTCAACTATAAATCAATTAAAAGGAATTTTAAATAGATATATTAAAAATAAAGGAATAGAAAAAGTAGAAATACCAGGATGTAAAGAAAAAATGGATATAAAATTTTTTTTATATGTTTTAAGATATAATAAAACAAAAAGAAATTTTATTGTAGAAAACTTAGAAGGAATAGATGAAAATAAATTATTAATATTAAAAAATAGAAAGTCAGTAAATAAATGGATAAATACTTTGCGGGAATTAGAACTTTAAAGGTTTATAGATAAATCCTTAAAATCTAAATTTATGTATAAGGAGAGTATGAATTTTCATACAAAAAATATATGGCAAAAAAAAGCATTGCAAAAAATTATATATATAATATGGTATATCAGGTTTTAACTCTTATATTACCATTAATTACAACTCCATATTTATCAAGAGTTTTAGGAGCTGAAGGAAATGGCATTTACAGCTATACTTATGCTATAGTTACATATTTTATACTATTTGGCTCACTAGGAGTTGCTTTATATGGTCAAAGAGAAATTGCATATGCACAAGAGTTTCCAGAAAAACGAAAGAAGATTTTTATAGAAATTGTTATATTTAGATTTATAACAATAATTATTGCAACAGTATTTTATTTTTTTCTTTTTGTAAAGGGAGCAGAATATCAAATTTACTATCAAATACTAATGTTAGAATTAATTGCAGCAGCCTTTGATATAAGTTGGTTTTTCCAAGGGTTAGAAGAATTTAAAAAAACTGTTATAAGAAATGTTTTAGTCAGATTATGTAGTGTAACTTTAGTATTTCTTTTAGTAAAAACTAGAGAAGATTTAGCTAAATTTACATTAATATATTCTTTAGCAGATTTAATTGGTAATTTGTCTTTATGGTTATATTTGCCAAAATATTTTAAAGGAATAAAAGTAGAAAATATAAATATAAAACAACATTTACCACATATAGTTTTATTATTTATACCTCAAATTGCAAATCAAATATATAAAATATTGGATACAACAATGATTGGTTGGTTAATAACAGATAAATCAGAAACTGGATTTTATGAGCAAGGACATAAAGTAATTAGATTATTACTCACAGTAGTAAATTCTTTGGGTGTAGTTATGATACCTAGAATGGCAAATGCTTTTGCAAATAATGATAAAAAACAAATAAAATCATATATGAAAATGTCTTTTAATTTTACATTTTTCTTATCATTTCCAATTATGTTTGGAATAGTAAGTATTTCAACAGCATTTGTACCAGTATTTTTTGGCGCTGGATATGAAAAAGTAAATGATATTATATATATATTAAGTCCAATGGTATTATTAATGGGACTTGCAAATGTTTTAGGAACTCAATATTTACTACCATTAAAAAAGCAAAAAGAATATACATTTTCAGTAACAATTGGTGTTATAGTTAATTTTATTTTGAATTATGTATTAATAACTTTATATCAATCAATTGGTGCTGCAATAGCTACAGTATTATCTCAAATCGTAGTAGATGCACTACAATATAATCATGTAAAAGAAGAAATAACATTAAAAGAATTATTTAATTTATGTTGGAAGTATATAGTATCTGCACTTGTTATGTTTGCTTTATGTTTTGGAGTAAAATTTGTTTTAAATATAAATCCAATTACAGAAAGTCTATATAATCTAGCTACAAATATGTCATTAAATAGTAAATATTTATTCAATATAGTATCTATAATTACTCAAATGACTATTGGAGCAATTAGTTATATGGTAATGCTTATAATATTAAAAGATGAATATATATATAAATTTATAGATAAAATGAAATCACGTTTCTTAAAAAAGAAAACAGTGTAAAGGATAATTTATGGAAGAAAAAAAGATTTTAGCAATTTTTGGTGGTTCTTTTAATCCACCACTTAACTCACATTTTTCATTGGCACAACAGATTGTTAATGAATATGAAAATATAGAAAAAGTAATATTTGTACCAGTAAATTCAAAATATCAAAAAGAGGGACTATTAGAAAATGAGCATAGATATAATATGCTAAAATTAGTTTGTAACAAAAATTCAGACTTTATAGTATCAGATATAGAATTGAAACAGCAAAAACAATTATATACAATAGAAACACTAGAATTATTACAAAAAGAATATCCAAATAATATATTGTGTTTTACCATAGGAACAGATAATTTAAAAGGATTTTCAAAATGGGAATCAGCAGATAAACTTGTAAATAAATTTAAAATTCTTGTATTAGAACGTGATGAAGACGATATGAACGAAATTATAGAGAAAGATAATTTTTTATTAGAACACAAAAAATCTTTTATAAAATTAAAAAGAAATATTAGAAGTAATATAAGTTCCACTTTTGTAAGAGAAAAAATTAGAAGAGAAAAAAGCATTAGATATTTAACTCCAGATGAAGTATACTATTATATAAAAGAAAATAATTTATATTAATGACCATCTGGGGGACGTAAGATAATGGATATTTTTTTACATATGTTAACAATGTAAGTTATTATAATAGAAATGATTTATAATAAACAAAGGTTATAGTTGTGATGCAAACTTGGTACTAGAAAAGGAGAAAAAATGTTAGAAAAAAATAAATTATTTGAAGAAGCTGAAAAAGCAATTGAATGGATACGTAATTATGTAGAAAAAATAGGGGCTAAAGGAGTAGTAGTAGGAAACAGCGGAGGAAAAGACTCTGCTACAGTTATAGGAATGGCTACTAAGGCTCTTGGAAAAGATAAAGTTGTAACAGTTGCTATGCCTTGTAATTCAATTCAAACAGATTTAGAAGATGCTAAACTTGTTGCACAAAAATTTGAAGTACCATTTGTAGAAGTAAATTTAACCAGTACTTATAATGAGTTTGAAAACACTATAAATAAATCTTTAAGCAATATAGAATTAAATAAAGATTCAAAAATAAATATGAAACCTAGATTAAGAATGACTACTTTATATGCTATTGCACAAACATTAGGATATTTAGTAATTGGAACAGGAAATCTTTGTGAAACAATGGTCGGTTATACAACAAAATGGGGAGATAGTGCTTCAGATTTTAATCCAATAGCTAATTTCACAGTTGATGAAGTTTTATCAATTGGAGAATATTTGGGGGTTCCAGATAAAATTATTCATAAAGCTCCAAATGATGGACTTGGTGGTCAAACAGATGAAGAGAAAATGGGGGTTACTTATAAACAAATTGCTGAATATATAGAAACAGGAAGAACAGAATCTAAAGCAATGGAAAATATTGAGAAAAGAAATAAATCATCTAAACATAAAAGAGAGCCTATACCAGTATATAATTTCGAAAGAAAAAAATATTTAGACTAGAAAAACATAATTTAGAATAAAACAATATATAAAAAATGAATTTATATATATTTCTTCTAAACATTATTACCAAAACAAAATAGTAATAATTATAAGAAATATTTTTATAATGAAAGGTAAAATATGATGGATGAAGAACAAAAAAGAGAAGATTTTGCATCAATTGAACCAAATTTAAATAGAGTTTATGACAATAACAGTAAAATATCTCCTGAATTTAAAGAATTAGCAAGAAAATGTTTTGGTAGAATTTTTTATATGCTTGGAGAAAAAAAATTCAGACGTTGGATAGATATAAAACGAATGAACAAGCAAGCAAAAGAACTAATTATAAAATCCATGGATGAAGAAGAATTAAAGAATAAACCTACTACTAGAGGGTATTTTACCAGAGGAACAACAGAAATTAAACTTAATCCAAAAATGAATGATTCAAGAAAAACTAACATACACGAAACATTCCATATGATAACAGATGGGGGAAGTAAGTTTTGTACTTTTATGGATGAAGGATTAACAGAATATATGGCAGGATTAGCTTGGGGAAAATCAGAATCATATCCATATAATGTTAATTTTATAGAGTTCCTTCATAAAGAAATATTAGGAGATTCATTAATAAAATCATATCTTATGGGAAAAGATGGATTTGATAATAATTTATTGAATTTAATAAATTTCGATGGAAAAAGTAATATATCTGATATTACTGAATTTTATCATGCCTTAAATGTTTTTCATATTAAATATACTGAAACAATCAATAACAAAGCTTTAAAATATAATGGTACAGATTTAGAAACAATAGAAAAATCTAACCAAAAATTAAAAGAGATTACAGAAAAATATGAATTAGACAAACCTAGAATTATGTCAATGTATCAAAAAATTATTGTTGGAAAAATTTCAGAAATGTCTAAAAATTTCGACTTTTATAAAGATGGCAATTTAGATTTAGAATCTTCAAATAAAGCAATATTAAATTTATTAACAAAAAGTAATATACTAGATTTTATTAATACAGAAGATACTGATAAGGCAAAGATAGAAATAGAAAATTGGATAAAAGAAACTGTAGAATTATCACAAGAACAAGTTCTAGAAAATAGTCATATGCTTGTTAATTATAAGGGTGATGAAAGAAATAGAAAAAAACAAGAATTTCTAAGCAAAATGATGCCAACCATTGAAAAAAATAGTAATATGATTACAACCAATTTTCCATCAGATTTAAATAATGATCCATTAATTATGTCTGAAAATAATAATATTCCTCAAAAATTATTTGAAAAATTTTTATCAGATGACATGAATATAACTCAATATATTGAAACTGTTGCAAGAATTTCTCAAGCAACAGGAATAAAAGATATAGAACTAGAAGACTATTTAGATAAATATAATATTAAGTTTTTTGGCAATACTGATAATTTTAAAAATATTAATGAAAAAATAATAAGCAGTATACCTAAAATACAAAAATTAAATGAGGTTGAACAGCAAAGGAAAAAAGACACAGTTACATCAGAATATAAATCTATTGGAAATAATAGATTTATAGAAAAAAGAGATAATCAGATATTTTTTGTTGAGTTAGATGATAATGGGAACTTTTCAGAAAAAGAAATAAAATATTCAAAAGAATTATTATTTTTAAAAGATAAATCCAAATTAAGTGTTGATTTTACAAAAGGATTACCTAATCTAAAAGTTATAATAAATGGAGAAGAGTTAGAGCTTGGTCCAACATTATCATTACAAGATATAAAAGATATGGAATTAACTCGTACTTTTTCTAAGGATATTAGAGATCATGTCTCTAAAAATAAATATACAACTATTTTAAATGATGAAAAAAATCCTTGGGAGATTAAAGGAGTAAATTATTCGGCAGATATAGATAAAAGAACTAGACAAATTGATTATGGAACTTATATAACTGACTTGAAAAATATTATGCCACTTATTCCAGAAGGACAAAGGGATAATTTTATTAAAAATATAACAACTAATTTATTAGATAAAACTTATCAAATACAAACTGTAAAAAATAGAAAAATTGTACGAGATGAAGATACTAATAAGCCATATTCTGCAATAATAAGTGCGATTTCAACTTTAGTGAAAGAAAATGAGCCACAAAGAAAAATAGAAGTTGCTAATTCAGAATTAAAAAGCAATTCAAACATTCTAAGTAAAAAAAGACGTAATATGGTAGAAAAAAATAGTAAAACAGCGAGTATTTTTTTCAGAAATAAAGAAGCAGAATTAATGTATAAACATAAAGAAAAACAAGAAAGAAAATTAAAAAATACAAAATATATAAAAGAAGCTACTCAAAATTTTAAATATGCTAATTTTTATAAAGCTAAAGGAGCACTTCCTTTGGAAGAACTACCTTTTCAACTTCCAGGAGTAGGGCGTACTCAACTAACTGATACTAGAAATGTTGAATTTTCTTATAACGAATTTGCAAGTGCAGCAAAAGAAATGATTCTACATTATCCAAAAGATGTAAGAGGAAAAATGTTTGATGCAATTTTTAGTGTACAAATGCAAAGAACATATTTTGTATCAGGTTCAGATAAGAAACCTCCTGAAATTTCACAAGCACTTGAAAATGTAAAAACAATCATAAAAGAGAATATATTTTCAGATACTATAATAGAAGATGAAAAAATTGCACCTGAGTTAGCTTGTTTAAATGAATTTAAAGTCGAAAAAGCCAAGAATGGTAGAAAAGTTGCAGGAATTTGTTTTAAAGATGAACATTCAAAAAAGGTGTTTAAATCTGTTTCGGAATTAGTGGAATTTGTAAAAAAATCAGGAGTTAGTAATAGTGTAATACAAGAAACAACTAAAGAACTTGTTAATGCAGAATTGCAACGTAATAATTCAGAAAAAGATGATTCTAAAATAAATTCGCAACCAGAATAATAAATATTCTATTTATTATAAATCAATAAAACTAATATGTTTACAAAGGAAAGAAGAACCACTTATTAAATAACTTTAATAGTGGCTCTTTTGTTTTATTATAATTACTAAAATTATATAAATTTTAAGCTAAATATTAATTTTTATTTTATAAAAATTGTATGGACAAAAATATTTTTTTCGTATAAAATAATACTGTTAATTAAAAATATTTTGTATAAAAAGAAAAGTAGATAATATTTAATCAAAGGAAGGAATTTATATGAAAAATAGTACAATAGATGAAACAAATTTAGAGGAATTAAATGAAATTAAAATCGTTAGAAAACCTAGAATTGAAACAGAAACTAAAAATAATAGAAATAGCAGAAAGAAAAGTAATAAAAAAGAAAATAGAAAAAATAATAAGACAATAATAACAAATGTTTTTACAGCATTGTTTTCTATAGGAAGTGTTGGAATAATTATTGTTTTATTTCTATTGTATGGACCTTTTTCAGGTTTTAGAGAATGGTTAGTTACTACAGCTATGACTACAATGACACATCAATACTTTGCTACTTGGTTTTATGATGATGAAACAATAAAATACATATTAGACAAAAATAAAATCATTGAATCTGGAGAATCAACAGATGCAAGTGCTATAAAAATTGGTGCAAATTCTGAAAAAGTAACATATGAAAATGAATTTGAAAGAGCAATTTTAGAAAGAGATAAAGAAAATAACGATTATAAAATAATAGAAATAGAAGAAAAAAAATTTGATGGTTATTTAGTGGCTGTATATGAACCATCTAGAATAAAAACTGTTGCTACACAAAATTTAGGTGTATCTGGACAGTATTTAACTAAAATGGCAAAAAATAATGATGCATTAATTGCAATAAATGGTGGAGGATTTGATGATCCAAACTTCAATAGTACTGGTGGATCTCCACTTGGAATAACAGTTTGTAGTGGGAAATATGTTACAGAAAAAGTATATAATGGTGCTGGAGGAATTATAGGATTTACACAAGATGATAAATTATATCTTGGAAAAGCTTCTTTATCAGAAGCAAAAAAACAAGGAATTAGAGATGCTGTAACTTTCGGACCATTTTTAATAGTAAATGGAAAAGCTTCAGAAGTAGTAGGAAATGGAGGATGGGGAACAGCTCCTAGAACTGCTATAGCGCAAAGAAAAGATGGTATAGTGTTATTCCTAGTTCTTAATGGTAGAAGAGGTACAAAAGTTGGAGCAGATATGGATGACTTAATCGAAATACTACAAAAATATGGAGCTTATAATGCAGCTAATTTAGATGGAGGTACTTCTAGTGTATTAGTAGTAGGAGATACTATTGTAAATGATCCTATAGATAGTACTGGTGCACACAAAACAAGACCAATTTCTACAGGATTTATTGTTACAAAAGATGAAAGCGATAATTCAGATCATACAGTAGTTGCGGATAAATTAAAATAATGAGGAAAAATATATGCCAGATTTCGAAATATTTAAAGGTAACGCAAAAAAAGTTTTTAAAAGCTTTAAAAATGATAATATAATTTTAATGTTTGTTATATTACTTGCAATTGTTATTGGAATTTTTATTGCAATTACTATAATATTTTATTTGAATCAACAAAATTCAGAAACTATACAATCAGGAGTTTTTATTAAAGGAATAAATGTTTCGAACTTAACAAGAGAAGAAGCAATTGCATTGGTAAATAAAGAACTCGATTTTCAAATGAATGATCATATAGAATTAGTTTATAAAACTTCAAATTACTATCTTGAAGTTGAACAAATTGAAGCAAAATTCGATATAGAAGCCTCAGTTGATTTTGCATTAAATATTGCGAAAAACGGAACATTCTTTACAAATATTCAAGAATATATTAATGTACTTATGGCTAATATAAATATTGAGCCAAGACTAACATATAATGATAATGCTTTAACAGATTATTTAGAGAGTATAGAAACTTTTTTACCAGATCAATTACAACAGCCAGCTTATTATATTGAAGATAATCAGCTTATTATTACAAATGGTGTAAATGGTGCAGGAATTGTATTTGATGAATTAAAAAAAGAAATAGTAGATGCAATACAAGATATAAGTTATTCAACTAAATATATACAAATTCCTACTTACATTCAACATCCTAATAAAATAGATATTAATTCTATTCACGAAGATATTTATAGAGAAGCTCAAAATGCATATTTTACAACAGAGCCATATGCTGTTTTTGCAGATGTTACAGGAGTTGATTTTGATGTAGAAAAAATACAAAATCAAATTTATAAAAATCCAGATTTAGAAGAATACTCAATAGATTTAGATTATACTATTGCAGATATTACAGTACAAGATTTAGGAAAAGAAGCTTTTCCAGATTTGTTATCAAGTTTTTCTACTAAATATGTTACAAGCAATAAAGATAGAACTACAAATTTAAAATTAGCAGCAAATAAAATCAATGGTCAAGTTGTTATGCCTGGAGAAATTTTCTCTTACAATAAAAGTGTTGGAAAAAGAACAATAGCAGCAGGTTATAAAGAAGCAGCCATATATGAAAATGGAGAAGTTACATCTGGTTTAGGTGGAGGAATTTGTCAAATATCTACAACTTTATATAATGCAGTTATAAAAGCTGGAATGCTAATAGAAGAAAGAAGAAATCATATTTTTGTTCCTTCATATGCAAATGCAGGAAAAGATGCAACAGTTGCATGGGGATCTATTGATTTTAAATTTGAAAATAGAAGAGAATATCCTATAAAAATAGAAGCATTTGTTGATAATGGAATTGCAAAGGTTAATATATATGGATTAAAAACAAATGAAGAATACGATATTTATGATTTATCTATCGAAAGTAAAACTATAAAATCAACTGATAAAACTTTGGTAGTAGAGTCATATAGAGCCTATAGAGATAGAGATGGGAATTTAGTAAGAAAAGATAAATTATATACAGATACATATAAAAAACATTAACTAATATAATAGAAATTGCAGAGCAATTTCCTATTATAAAACAAAAGAGTCACTTTTACATTATCAAATATTTTAAATATATTTAAAGTGGCTCATTTTTCTATGTAGAAATGAGGGATAATAAAATGAGAATTAGAAGAAAAAAATGGGCTAAAGAAGAATTAGAAAATGCTAAATTTTATATTGATAAACCAGAAGAATTTAAAGGAAATTGGCAAAATAAATTTTCTAAAAAACAATCTTTACATATTGAACTTGGATGTGGAAAAGGGAGCTTTATATCAAACTTAGCTTCAAAGCATAGAAATATAAATTATATTGCTGTTGATATGATAGAAGCAATGTTAGGCCTTTCAAAAAGAAACATTGAAAATGCTTATAATTATGAAAATCCAGAAAACTTATTTTTAATTAGAGCTAATGTAGAACAAATCCTTAATGTATTTGATAAAAAAGATAAAATTGAAAGGATATATATAAATTTCTGTAATCCATGGCCTAAAAAGAAACACAATAAAAAAAGATTAACACATACAAGACAATTAGAATCTTATAAAAATATTTTAATAGACAATGGAGAAATTTATTTTAAAACTGATTCAGATGAACTATTTGAAGCAAGTCTTGAATATTTAGAAACAGCAAATTTTGAAATAGTATCAAAAACAAATGATTTACATGAAGAACCAATTTTTGATGAAAATATTATTACAGAACATGAAAAAATGTTTTCAGAAGAAGGAATAAAAATAAAGGCATTAATTGCAAAATTAAAATAAATATACAAATATTATAAATTTAATTTTGTGATAACCAGTGAGTATGCAACTAAAGATAAATATTAATTTAAAATCTATTATGTTAGAATTTACAAATAAAAATATATTAAAACCTTTTTAGGAGATATTATGAATTGTTATTTAACCTTAAAATATTTAAGTTTATTTTAAGGTTTTATATATAAAATTTTTTCTATAATAGAAATTGTTTTACATTTTCTATTATAGAAACCTTTTGGGAAAATAAGTTATACAACTAAAAAATTTAAGGAGGAAAAAACTTTGATAAAAGTAAAAAATGTTACTAAAAAATATGGTAATTTCTACTCTGTTAGAAATATCAATTTTGAAGTCAAAGAAGGCGAAATAGTTGGATTTCTTGGACGTAATGGTGCAGGAAAAACTACAACTATGAATATGATTACTGGTTTTATCGAACCTACTTCAGGAGAAATAATTGTTGGAGGTTATAATGTTGACCAAAAACCAAAAAAAGTAAAAGCTCAAATTGGTTATATGCCAGAAGGAACACCATTATATTCTGATTTAACTGTAAAAGAATTTGTAGGGTATATGGCAGAATTAAAACTAATACCAAGAAAGGAACGTAAACAAGCTATTCAAAAGGCCATTGAAGTTACAGGATTAGAAAAAGTTCAGAATAATTTAACTAAAAATTTATCTAGAGGTTATAAACAAAGAGTGAGTTTAGCTGGAGCAATTGTTGGTAATCCAAAAATATTAATATTAGATGAACCAACTGTTGGTTTAGATCCAAGACAAGTAATTGAAATAAGAGAACTTATAAAATCTTTTAGAAAAGATCATACTGTATTAATTAGTTCACATATTCTTTCTGAAATAAGCCAAATTTGTGAAAAAGTAATTGTTATAGATAAAGGTGAAATTATTGCAGTTGATACTCCTGAAAATCTAGAAAAAAGCACTACAGACAAAACTGTATTAAATATTGTTGTTGATGATGTAAATAACAAATTTGAAGTATTAAAGGATAAAATTGAAGAAATAGAAAATATTAAATTAGTAAAAGAAAATGAAGATAAAAGTAAAGAATATTTAGTAGAAACATCTTCAAAGGTTGATATTAGAAGAAAAGTTTCTTCTAATTGTGCAGAAGAAAATATTATTATACTTGAAATGAAGATTTCTGAAAACTCATTAGAAGACGCATTTATTAAACTTGTTGAAGGAAGAAAAGAATATAGTCAAAAAGAAATTGAAAAAATGCAATACGATAAAGAAATTGATGAATTAAGAGAAGAAGAAAAAATTCGTAAAGAAGAAAAAGAAAATAGAAAGCAAGCTATTAAAGAAGAAAAAGCTAGAAAAAGAGCTAGCAAAGAAGCAAAAAAGGAAAGTAAGAATGAAATAAAGAAAAATAAAGAAAAAACATCTGATAAAGGAGGTAGTAAATAATGTTTGCAGTAATGAAAAAAGAGTTAAAGAGTTATCTTTTATCTCCAGTAGGATATATTTTTATAGGATTATTTTTATTAATATTTAGTATATTTTTCTATACTACAATATTTAATAGTCAAGTGTTAAATTTTGAATACTTATTTTATAATGGTGCTACAATTTTAACTTTTGTAACTCCAGTTTTAACAATGAGAATGTTTTCAGAAGAAAGAAAAAATGGGACAGAACAATTAATTCTTACTTCTCCAAGAAGTATTACATCTGTTGTGTTGGGAAAATTTTTTGCAGCAGTAATAATAATGATTATTACTGAATTATTCACATTAATGTATTTTGGAATTTTGAAATATTTTGGAAAACCATCCCTAGTTGTTGCACTTAATACATTGTTTGGATTTTTATTATTAAGTTTAGCATATATATCATTTGGTATGTTTGCATCAAGTATTACAGAAAATCAAATTGTTGCTTCTGTTTTAACAATAGGAGTATTTATGATTATGTGGTTTGTACCTAATATGGATGGAATTTTTCAATCAGTAAGTTTATTTTCATTAATAGATAAATTTGATAAATTTCCAACAGGATTAATTTCAATTTCAGAAATTATTACATTTGTTTCTTTTGCAGTATTATTTATATTACTTACAATAATAACATTGCAAAGAAGAAAAAGTGTAAAATAAGAGAGGAGATGAAATCAAAATGAATGAAAAAAAAGAAGATGTTATTGAAAATAAAATAACTTTAAAAGAAAAGATATCTTTAAAGTTTAGAAAAGGATTGATTGTTAGTAAAACAACAACTATTTTAATAATTCTAATTTTATTAGCAGCTTATGTTGCTATAAATGTTGGCGTACAAAATCTAGACTTACCTGAAATAGATGTTACAGAAAATAAAATATATACTTTATCAGATGCTTCCAAAAATGCGATATCTAATGTAAATCAAGAAGTTAAAATTTATGCATATGGTTTTGAGGAAGATGGAAGTTTAATAAAATTATTAAAACAATATAATAAAGTAAATGAAAAAATTAATTATGAAATTATAAATGAAGAAACTAATTATTCTATGGTACAAGATCATGACTTAAAAGAGGGATATTATGTATTAATACTAAAATCAGGAAGCTCAGAAAAAGTAATAGATGCATCTACAGATTTTTCTACTTATGATTATACAACAGGGCAAAGTATAGATACTACAGAACAAGTACTTACAAATTCAATTCTTTCATTAAATCAAGAAAATAAACCAAAAGTCTATTTTATGCAAGGTCATGGAGAATATGAAAGTTCAGCAATACAAGTACTTACAACTTACTTACAAAATGAAGCCTTTGAAGTTAGCGAATTAAATTTAATTACAGCAGGAAATATTCCAGAAGATTGTGATATATTAGCAATAATGTCTCCAACAGAAGATTTCATGGAAGTAGAAGTCCAAGCAATTAAAAATTATATAAATAAGGGTGGAAATATTTATTTCTCATTAGATGTTGTTTCTGAAACAACAGCATTACCAAATTTACAATTACTATTAGATGAATATGGTGTTTCTGTACAAAATGGTTATATTTTAGAATATGGTGAAAATCAATCAATGTCTAGTTATCCATATATTTTTATGCCACAATTATCTAGTACAAATAAGATTACAGAAGATATATATTCAGATAGTTTTATGTGGTTAGTATATTCTGCTAGATTAAAATTCAAAGATGAAGAAACTTTACAAAATTTAAATGTTACAAAAGAAACATTATTATCTTCTACAGATGATTCTATATTTGTAACAGATTTATCTTCAGATATAACATCAGCTATGCAATCTGGAGAAACTGGTTCATCTGAAATAGGTTCATTACTTACAAAAAAAATAAATATAACAAACGAAAATGGTGAAGAAAAAACAGAAGAATCAAATTTAGTTATAGTTTCGTCTGGAAGTTTTATAAGTGATTATCAAATTTCAGCATTAAGTCAAACTCGTCCTTTATCATATATAGGAAGCAATAAAGACTTTGTAATAAATTCTATGGCTTATTTAGGAGATAAAGGAAACACATTAACAATTAGAAAAGATATGGCAAACTCTACCTATACACCAACAGAAACACAAAATAAAATTGTTATAAGCTTAATCTTTTTTGTTCCAATAATAATAATATTTATAGGTGTTATGATTGGAATTTACAGAAAGAAAAGAAAATAATTTTTTTATAGAAAGTAGGTAATTTAAAATAAAGTTACTTACTTTCTATTTATTTTATATAATAGAAAATTCTATATAATAGAGTTTTCAAAGTGAAACTATTCTTAAAAATATATAAAAACCTTTTTATTAATAATGTAAATTGTAACATTATAAAATACTTATTATAAAAAATAAAAAAAGTACTTGCAATTTAGAAATGTATCTTGTATAATAATAATGTATTTTGAATACGGAGATGAATAAGTATGAATTTACATGAATTTGAAGAGTATAATCAAAAAAAGTTAAACCATAATAGGTTAGAAATAACTTATTCATTTGTCATAGGAAAAAAGCAAGTAAAAATAGAAAGAAGGTAGAATTATACTACCTTCTTATTTTTTGGCTCAAAATGTTAAAATATATATAGTTTAGTATAACTTTAATTAGTTATTTACACTAATAGATTATTAAAAACATTAGATGAGTTTGATTTTATTTTTACTTCTTAGTTTCAAAATATAGAATAAAAATTAAGGGGTGTTTTTTATGGTTGATGTTGTTATTGGTACTTTTTTTGGTGATGAAGGAAAGGGAAAAATAATTGATTTCTTATCTAAAGATTCAAAAATATCTGTAAGATGTACAGGAGGAAATAATGCAGGACATACAATAAATGTTGATGGTAAAAAGTTTGCATTTCATTTAATACCTTCTGGAATATTAAACAAAGGAACAAAAGCTGTTATAGGAAATGGTGTTGTAGTTAATCCTAAAGTATTAATTGAAGAATTAGAAAATTTAAAAGTTAATGATATTGATATTTCTAATTTCTATATAAGCGATAAAGCTCATGTTATTATGCCTTATCACGAAGCAATGGATCAACTTCAAGAAGATCTAAGAGAAAATAAAATAGGAACAACAAAAAGAGGTATTGGACCTGCATATTGTGATAAATATGAAAGATCAAGTATACGAGTAGAAGACCTATATTCAGATAATTTTGAGAAATTAGTAAAAGAAAATGTAAAAGCAAAAAATGTGATTTTCGAGTATTATAACTATAAAACTTTTGAAGCAGAAGAAATTATAAAAGAATATAAAAAATATGCAGAATATTTGAAACCATATGTAACAGATACTGTAAATATGTTACACGAAGCTATTGGTAATAATGAAAAAATTCTTTGCGAAGGTGCTCAAGCAACATTATTAGATATAGATTTAGGAAGTTATCCATATGTAACCTCTTCAAATCCAACAATAGGTGGTATATGTACAGGTACAGGAATTGGTGCAAAATATATTGGTAATGTGTATGGAGTATTAAAAGCATATTCATCAAGAGTAGGAGAGGGACCATATATTACAGAACAAGATAATGAAATAGGAGATACCATACGAGAATTAGGACATGAATATGGAACAACAACAAAAAGACCTAGAAGATGTGGTTGGCTTGATTTAGTAGCTTTAAAATATAGTAGTATGGTCAACGGACTAACCGGATTAGCAATTAACCATTTAGATACTGTTGGTAAATTAGATAAAATTAAGTTATGTGTAGCTTATAATCATAAGGGTGATGTAAATATGAAATATTCTACAAATGCTAAATATATCTCAGAATGTGAACCAGTTTATGAAGAATTTGATGGAAATTTTGGTGATATAAGTAAAATAAAAAATAGAGAAGATTTGCCACAAAATGCAAAAGTATATTTAAATAGAATTGAAGAACTAGTTGGAGTTCCTATTAAATTTATAGGAACAGGAGCTGATAGAGAAGATATGATAGTTGTTAAATAGGAGAATTATAATTATGGAAAATATAAATACATTACTTTCTATATCTCCAATTGATGGAAGATATAGAAATATAACAGAAAATATAAGTGAATATTTTAGTGAATATGCATTTATAAAATATAGAGTATTTGTTGAACTTGATTGGTTAAATTACTTGTTACATATGAATGAGATTTATTCAGGAAAAGAAGATTATACTTTAATATTTGAAGAAATAAAAAGTAAATTTGATATAGGAGAAGCCGAAAAGGTAAAACAAATCGAAAAAAGAACAAATCATGATGTAAAAGCTATTGAATATTATGTTAGAGAAAAACTTGAAGAATATGCAATTGGTAATTTGAGTTATTTAGTACACTTTGCATGCACTTCTGAAGATATAAATAATATTGCTTATGGTAAAATGATAACAGATTTCAAAAATAATATATTATTAAAAAATATAGAAGAACTAATTAATTCTATAAGACTTGAAGCAGACCAATTAGCTAATATTCCTATGCTAGGACATACACATGGTCAAAATGCGACACCAACAACAGTGGGAAAAGAGCTTTCTGTTTTTGTTTATAGGTGGAACTCAATATATGAATATATAAAAAACATAAATTTAAAAGGTAAGTTTAGTGGAGCAGTAGGTAATTTTAATGGTCATGTAATTAGTTATCCTGAAATTGATTGGATAAATGTTTGCAAAAATTTTGTTAAAAGTCAAGGACTGGAATTCAATCCATTGACAACACAAATAGAATCACATGATACTATTTGTATGTTATTTAGTTATATGAAATTGTTCAATAATATAACTATGGATTTTAATAGTGATATGTGGATTTATATTAGTAGAGGCGATTTTAAACAGAAAACAATTGCAGGAGAAGTTGGTTCATCAATTATGCCTCATAAAGTTAATCCTATTAATCATGAAAATTCAATGGCAAACATCCGTATTGCAAATTCTATATTTGATTCATTAGCTAATAATCTGCAAATATCGAGAATGCAAAGAGATTTAAGCGACTCGTCAATGCTTAGAAATATAGGAGTTGGGTTTGCACACACTATTATTTCTATAAAACAAACACTAAAGGGATTTTCAAAAATGGAAGTAAATATAGCTAAATTGGAAAAAGATTTAGATGAAGCTCCAGAAGTCTTAGCAGAAGCTGTACAAACTATTTTAAGAAAAAATAAATATAATAATGCATATGAAATGCTAAAAGAATTAACAAGAGGAAAACAAATTTCTATACAAGATATTAGAAGTTTTGTGAGTAAATTGGATATAAATGAAAAAGATAAAGAAGTTTTAATTAATTTAACACCAAGTAAATATATTGGATTAGCAAAAGAATTAGTATTTTTAAATAAATAGGTATAACATATATTATTATCTCCAGCTGTTAATGTAATAATTTCAAAATCATTCTGTAAATAGCAATTATCTTCATTTTCGTTATATTTTTTATATTCGCCGTATATCTTAAGTTCTTAATTGGCTATTAGTTAGAAAAACCTGGGCATTATTTTGCTCAGGTTTTTAAGATATAATTTAATATATATATACTATATAAATATTTTATACTAGCTAAGATTAAAATATAGCACCACACATGTTAACATAATTTATAGAAAAATCAATTATTTGTTGAAAAATTAGTAACTGTATGTTAAAATATATATGTTAGCACATTGAAAATTGAATATATTGTACGTAAACAAACAACAAGGAGGTATTGGCAATGAAATATTATAGTGGAAAGTATAAGTTTTGGATAGTAGGAATTATAATAGCATCTATTTTCATGTTTATTAACAATCATTTTGCTATGAAAACTAATCCAAATCGGGAAAAGATCACAGTAAATGCACCCAACAATATGCATGCAGCATTTGAAAATACTATTTCTACACTTAAGGAAGATAAAAATTATGTTCTTGAATTTACAGATAGTGAATCAGCAAATTTTACTGTAACAGAGGGAGCAGAGGGCTCAGGTAAACTTATTGCATTTTCTCCATTTGTTGCTGTATTTAATTCAGATGAAGATTTGTATAGTGACTATGTAAATAATAAAATTTTTGTTGAATCAGATTTAGATTCGGATTATACAGATTTTGATTTTAAGAAAGTAATTGACCAGTGTTTAAGTAAATCTGGTTCGGATTTAAAAATCTATTGTCCATCTAAAAACAGCGTCTATTGGGAAGAATTTTACAATTTTTTATTATTTACAGTTAATAATGGATATTATCCTAAAGATGAAAATATGTCAGAATGTGTAAAACAAGTAGAGAGCTTCCTTTCTACTAAAAATATTGGATTTTCTGATTACAATTATTTAAGTAAAATTACAGCTATTTCTAAAAAGAGTATTTATTTTATGACTTATGTAGATTTCGCTAACCTATATAATAATAATCTTTCTCGTAATGCAAGAATTATGTATCCTAAATCAGTTGTATGTCATGAATATTATGCTAAATTTGATGAAACAGGAAAAATTCTTTTTAATTTTCTTTCTGATACGAAAAATAGTTTTGCGGGAACACCAACTTATAATATAGGATATACTCAACTATATTGGTCATATTTCAATACAAATTATACAAATGGTAATTATACTTATAACTCTGATTTAACAACAAGAAATGAATATAATATTGTTGATATTCCAGATGGTAATATAGAAACTATAAATCATAGCAACAAGGAGGAGCAGTAATGAAAGAAATTAAAGTTAGATCTAGTAAAAAACAGAATGATGGTACTTTTGTTCATGAAGTCACTTATGGGAATGAAACTTTCAAAGATATACCAAATATTCCCAAATTTCAAAAATGTGATTCTGATAATTGTAAATATTATTCGATATGTAAGTATGATGATGGCGTAGTGCGAACTTTTGATTGTAGAAAAAATCAAAAAAGAGTAAGCATATTATATAATATCTTTACTATTAGTATAGTTATATCTCTTTTTGTATTAGTTTTTGTAGTAAAATGTTTGCCGTTATTTAAAGGATTAGGTTTTTTCCTTTTGGGACTTATAGTTTTGGATATAATCTGTACTTATATAGAAGGATCAGTTATGAAATTTCGTGATAAACGTTTCTATAATAAGTTAAAAAAGGCTCAAATTGTGAAAGATGAAAAAGCAAGAAAAGAAAAAGAAATTGAAGATGCTAAAAGAGCTGAAGAAGAAAGAGAACTCTTGTCCAAACTTCCATATTATCAGGATGTTTTAAAAGCTGAAAAATTTGTTACAACTTTAAAAAAGCTTTCTGATCAATACAACTTTGGCAAAAGTAATGAAAAAATTTCAGAATGTGTAGATAAGCTTTTTGAAATAATTGAGATTCTAAAAAAAGATAGTTCAGGATATCCTCGCGTAACATTTCTTTTTGAAGGTGTTATAGAAGAATTCTATAGTGCTTTAACCAAGTACTCATATTTTTTGAAAGCTGAGTTTAATGATCCGGAAAACGAAAAAGTACTTGAATCATGCGTAGATAAATTCCTTAATTTTTTAAATAGCCAAAAAATTGAAGCTATTTTTGACAAGGATGCTACATCAATTCAGTTTCGTAGCTCAGTAGAAGCTTTAGGAAGTATACTTGACAAAAATTAATTTGAAAAGGAGAGTATAGTATGAATATGAGAAAAAAGCGGTTAGCTCAGTGGGGAGCTGCAATTATGTTGGTAACTGTACTTTTTGTATTAGATAAAGTAATAACAGATCAGTATTTCACAGAAAGAAATCCGGTGACAGTTTATGCACCAGAGGATATGAAATCAGCATTCAAATCAGCTTTAAAATCTGCTAATTTAGCATCAGAAAATGAAATTGTTATTACTAATAATGCTACTGAAGCAGATGTAATTATTGGATATGGTAAAGAAAATGATGCAGAATATACAAAAATTGCATTTTCTCCATTTGTAATAGGTTATAATAAGAAAGATACCTATTTTAAACAGCTTTGGAAAGCTGGTATCCTTATTCCAAATGAATATGATGAGGGCTTTTTCGAAATAGACTTCTTAAAAGTTGTTAACGAAGCAATTGGAAGCGGACAGTGGAAAAATTTAGGTGTTAAAGATCAGGGAACAATAACAATATTTTATCCTGATAAAGATACACCATATTGGCATGATTTTTATAATTTTATGCTATTGACCATAAATGGTGGTACTTATCCTGAAACCTCTACAGAGATGAATAAAGCAGTGGAAGTAATGGAAAAATTTGAAAACAGTTCTTTCACTGAAAGCATTAAGAATTTTGATGAACAAATAGTAAGAACAAGTGGTTTTGGTTCAAATATCTTATATGTATTGCCTGAAAAAGTATTATTTGATTTGGCATTGGATAATGAGCAGACTACACGAGTATTTTTCCCGTTAAAGACATCCTACTTTAATTACTTTGTTAAGGGGAATTCTGACATAGGGAAAAAAGTAGTTGATAATTTTAAAGATGATTCTTATTCGTCATTAAGAAATAATGACTATCGTAATTCGTCTGAATATGAACTAAACAATAGTTATTCATGCGTTTTGGATGAAAGAGATATTTTTAAAGCTGTAGAAATACCAAAAAGTAATTTCTTTACCAGTAACTATTTCAAAGAAACAAAATAGTTTGCGTATAATATATTGCCCTATGGACATAAAATCGTGCCTATGGAGTTAAATAAAAAAGAACGTGCAAGACTGCACGTTCTTTTTACGTGTATGAATATTTAATGTACATGTAAAGTGATTTGTAGAAATTTTTATACAATTTTTTAGTTATATACAATTATTATATTCATAATAGTATTGGTTGAATTTGTTCGTTATCTAAAGCATATTCTAATGTTTTTTGTATATATGCAGGATCAAAAACTAAGGAATGCGGTTTAGTAATAGGATTATCTTGTTTAAAAGGTACGAAATAATAATTTTTTCTATTAAGTAATTTTCCAATATTTTCTGCAGCTCCTGACAAGCCATTATTTGTTGAAATTGCTATTACGACAGGTCTGTTATTTCTTAAATGAGATTTTACAGCCATAGTTACAGGTGTATCTATAATATCATTAGCAAGTTTTGCTATTGTATTTCCTGAACATGGAGCAACAATTAATATATCAAACATTTTTTTTGGTCCAATTGGTTCTGCATCTGGAATCGAACATATTATTTCATTATTAGTTATCTCTTCAATTTCTTTTTTAAAATCTATTGCTTTTCCAAATTTAGTATCTAAATTAAAACTATTAAAACTCATTATAGGGAAGATGGAAGTATTATTAATTTTTGATATTTTTTTTAATTCATCAATAGTTTTTCGGAAAGTACAAAAAGAACCTGTAAAAGCAACACCTATATTTTTCCCTTCTAGCTTCACAATATATCTCCTTTTATAATAATTTATGAAAAAATAATTATATTTATATCTATATATTTTATGAAATTATGTATACTAAAGTTATTATAAATTTATAATAAAATTTATTTAATTATTTCATATTAAAGTTATACATACTATTATTACAATTATAGTATATTATTAAGCAAATAAGAAAAGTTGAATATATTGAAACTTTTTATTTATAAGTCATTAGATTTATAAAAATATACATAATGTGATTGACATAATGTCGAAAAAATGATAAAATATTACTGTAATTTAATATGAAACTACTAATTTAATGTAATCAACGGAGGTATTAGCATGTCAGAATTTAAAGAAAAGACAATTGAAACTGCAACAACTGAAGTAATTGATGTTGAAAGCGTAGTAGAGAATATCGGCATTAGTGTGCCTGAACCTGTAGGAGCTGGTGAAGTTGCTCCTTTAAACTATGAAGCAGCACTTGCAAGTTACAATGAGGCTGAACGGCAGGAAATAATTGCACTTTCGGACAGTATTGATGTTACAGAAATTGAAAAGGTAATGAATTACGGTTCAGTTCCTTTAACAAAGACATTTGAAGATTGTGGAAGATTTCTGAAAAATGAAAGAGGATCTCAGGCGGATCAGGAGGTTATTGCCCGGGTAGTAGAATTATCCAAAAAAGCTTCTGAAAGTAATGAAGATTTCAATTTGGTACTTCAGGAACCAAATAAATTCAGAAAGTTTTTGGTTAAGATTTTCTTTAGAGGAAATTCTAAATCCAGAACCGAAAAAATACAGAATAGTGCAGTAACTTGCTACAAACTTTTGGCAGAATTAAAGTGTTCCTGTGATTTATGGGTTGATATGTTAAAAGAAGCAATGGATGAAGTTGGCTATTCTGTGTTAAGTGACATGGAAACAATTACCTTGCTGGAGAAGTATATTATTGCTGGAAATATGGCTCGTGGACGTATTGAAGATCAGTTAAAAGGACTCGAAGCAAAACATGAGGAGACAGGTCTTCAGAAGTATTATCAGGATTATGAGAAAGTTAAAGAAGGATACAAAATCTTTGACATAACTCTGCACAATCTTGAAAAGTCTCGTGTAATGTATCATTTGAGTCTTGGTCAGTTGGCGCTTATCAAAACTGGTAATAGAAATGTCCAAATTTCTATTCATACACAGGTAAAAAATACTATGGCGCTTGTTTCTCAGCAACTTAGAAATGCTACTTTGAATGCTAAAACCCGTGAAGTTCTTGAAGGACAAAAGGCACTTTCTAAATTAAGTGATGAACTTATCAAAGATGTGTCTCAGTCAGTTGGACTTACTGCGGAAGAGACAGAAAAATTGCTTTATAATGGAATCTACAATGTAGAAGCTGCAAAGGAAGCTGTAACAACAATTATAAACAGTTGTAGTTCAATTGAAAGTATAGCTACTGAAATGCTCCCGCAAATGAAAGCAGATATGAGTCAGCTGGAGGGATTAGTTGATGAATTAGGACCATGCATTAGCAGATTAAATAACACAGCATTAAATAGTAATACAGTACCATCAACTGCTGGTACTACTACTAAAAGCACCATCACAACCAACAGTAAATTAACATTTTAGAAAAATATATCCTCTGACCATTTAGGTCAGAGGATTTTTCCTTTATTTTCTTGCGTTTACATAAAAAATATGCTATAATTAACATAGCGTTTGAATCAATCAAACAAAAACTGAAAGGAGAATGAGAAAATATGATTATAACTTCTCAAGGATTTGGTCATTTTACACAAGGATTTAACAATCAGGACTTTGGAATTGAAACTTCGCGGATGCTATTAATTCTTGATGGATGTAGCGGAGCTAAATATTCTGAAGTGGGAACCAGATTGTTTGCGCAACTGTTCTCTAGAAAGGAGGATGCAGATAATTTAGAAAATTTTGAAAATAACGTAAAAAGTGTTTTCGACGATCTTATCAATAACGTAAAGAATTACTATCCAGTACAAAAGGATTTGGAAGAAAACTTCATTATGGAGAATCTTCTATTTACAATAATTGCTTGTTTTGAAACTGAGGATGAATACATTGTTAAGCTTTTTGGGGATGGATATATTATCACACAAAATAATCGGAATAAAATAAGTTTTTTAAAATTCGATTATGGTCCATGCCCGCCATATTTTGCATATAAATACTGTGACATAGAAACATTCAAAGACTACGAATTTAAAACTTTTAAATTCAACAAAAAAACATTTCCAAAAATAGCAATTTCAACAGATGGAATTATGCCAATTGCTAAAGGAAATGTAAAAGGAGTAGATAGCATTTTATTAAGTGGAAATGAATCTTCTATTGAAATGTGTATTAAGGCGAAAAGGCAAAGTTTTGATGATGATGTTACAATAGGAATGTTTGGAGGTAATTAGAATGGAATTTTTTAATAGAAAACGATCAAAAAATGGAACTACAAAAAAACGTTCTCAGGAGCCATTTTACAATCCTAACAACTCTTCTGGAGAAACAGTAAAATCAACAACTGCAAACTCAGATGATAACAAACAGGGCAAACATGGTATTATAAGAATAGCACCAAATAAAGATTCTGAAAAAAAGGTGGAAACAATAATTATTGATGATTTAGAGAAGGATAAAGATAAAAAAGTAAGTAGTTTTGGAGGATATAAACATGGATTTTATGCTCCTCTCGTAAATAAAAAACTTACTGTTATCTTAATTGAAAATACTGCAACAACCAAAAAAGAAAAAGATATGATCAGTAAAATTATTAAAAAGCTTGTTCCAAATGGGCTGATTACTGCTATTACTTATGGAACTAAATTATATCAATGTGATATTTGCGAAATTTCTGAATTCAAAGATGAGGAAATTTTTTCTTGTGAAGAAACAAGTGAAGATGCATGTTTATTTGATGCATTAGTACTTTTGGAGAAAGTATGCTCTGATGAGTATATGAAAACAAAAGAAAAAGTAGCAGATGATGGCAAAAAAGAACGCATAAAGATAAACAGTATTGAAATAATTGGTATTGGAACTTGTAAAAATAGTACTTCTAAAGTATCTAAGGAAGTTGCTATTGATGCTTTTGAAAAATTAACGGAAAAACCGGAGATTGTAACAAAATATTTTTGCCTCACAGAGGAAACCTTTGTGCATGCGGCAGAAATAGGTTTCCATTCTATTATGGCAATTTCAAGAAAATATTAACAATATGATAGGAGTGGATAATCTTGAGTATTAAAGAAAAAATTTTGGAGTTTTTAAGTCGTATCTTTCCATCAATTTTAAAGGAAGAAGAAAAGCTTGCAATACCTATGTTGGAAGAAAATCCAACTGAAGTTCTTTTAGAGCAAATTGAAGAAGTTGAAAAAAAGAAAGAAGAAGAAAAAATCAATGTTGCAAAACGGACATTAATGACAAGATTTTATGCTATCGAGCAGGAAATCGCAATATTTGAAAGTGATTTTCCAAAGGAGTATCAGGAATTTCTGTCAAAGATCAATTCTTTAAGAGATTCTTATATTTCCAGCTTAGCACAAACAGGAAAATCATTAACTTTCGAAATTGACCCCGAATTGGATTATAACAGAATTGGGGAAGTAGTAAAGCTCGAAAGAGATGTGAAATTTTTTATTGAGAGTAAAGTAAAATTTAGTATTCTTTCAAAACGTTTACAGCGTTTAATAACAAAATTAAACATTTTGTACAATGTTTCTGTATTTTATTTTGAAAATCAGGAAAAGGATAAGGTTAGAAATCAGCTTGAACATGCTTTAACAGCAGAACAGACAATAGCAGACGAATTAAAAAACTGTGAATACATTTTAAATGATGTACAGTTAAAAGAAAGAATTGTAAGCCTTATGTCATATGTAGATTATATAATTTTTAGAGCCAGCTTACGAATTTCTGACAAATCGCCTGCAGAAGTGCTTGAAAAATTAGTAATACTAACCAAATTTGAAAAATTTGATTATACTACTGCATTTAGCGTGTTTATTAAAGATGAGATATCTGATTTAAGTCAGCTAATTCCTTTAATTACTGATGAGGAATGTAACAAAGTATTAAGTAAGAAATTAGAATATCTTCTTATGAAGATTACTTATTACAATGATAATGAAAATCCAATACTTGATTCTAACTTTTGGATAAATTTTTTGGATTTTGAAACATCTCTTTTTGAAATTTTAAAACTTAGTGGTGTAGAGAAAAATAAAATAAAAGTAAAACTTATTGATAGAATGGAAATAAGCGTAAATGAAAATGAAGTTTTAACTTCACCAATAACTAATGCATATTTAAACTTAACAAGTTTATTTTCTAAAACCCATGACAAAAGACTTTTGCTTTTAATAAAACTGATTAAAAGTTTATCTTCAAAGGTAACTTACAGAGAAATATATTTTTTAACTGTATTATTTGATGCATTAGGCGTTATAAAAAATACTTCTAATGGTTTCTTTAAATATATTGAAAAATATTTAAAGAAATATCCATATGATCAAAGTAGTATTAGAAATAAAAAGGCTATGTTAATAAGTTCTTCGAATAAAGAGTATGTAGAAGCTTTTTCCATAAATGATTATGAAAAAGATTTAATTGCAACTCTTGAGAACTTAAGTATTGATTTTAAAGTAGATAATAATCAGGTACTTATAAATTCCTTTTATTTCAATGGCTTAGAAAATGTCTTTAATAGCTTACACATCAACAATACAAATGTATAGTATGGAGGTAAATAATATGTCAAAAATGAAACATTACTATGGCTTTACTACTGACAAAATTAATATTTTCATGATGTTGCTTGATACTTCAGGTTCAATGGAAAGAGATGAAGATAACATGCGGGAAGGGGTACGTGTATATCACGAAAGCTTTGAAAACTTTTCCGAAAGAAATAGTATTGCAGTATCTGTTTGCAAATTTGATGGAAACTTTAAACCTGGTGAATTTAAACCTTTAAAGGATTTTGACTCTTCATATTACTGTACAAATGGAGCTACTGCTTTGTTCTATTCTATTGTTGAAGGTGGAGAAATCCTTATAGATTATATTAATAATATAATTGAAAAGAAACATATTACTCCACGTGTTACTTTTATAGTTTTTTCAGATGGTCAACCTTATAATGATAGAGCTCGTAAAGCAGATGCCGAAGAAATGATCAGTAAATTGAACTTGATGGGAGTAACAACTGTATTTGTTGCCTTTAAAGATGAGATTTCATCAGAATTTGGAAGCCAATTAGGATTCGTGGCCACTAAGGATATACGTAATAGAGAAGATTTGGTTGATTTTATGGGAAGAGAATTATCTCAATCTTGTAAAAAACAGTCTCGAAGTGCAAAATCGTTAGGAGCAAATTTCTTTAGTCATGCAGCTTCTAAGAGCCGTTCTGCACACTATTCTCAGGCTACAGCTCAGGTACTGGAAGATGATTCTTGGATGGATGATCTTTAAAATTTAGAATATCTGTAATAATGACAACTGTGGGAGAGCGAAAGTTGCTCTCCCATTTTGTAAAAAAAGTGAGGTAACTATGTATAACATTTTAAAAAACAAGATATATTCTCATTTTTATAGCACTTTTGTAAAAGAGTCTTATTTAAAGGTTTCTGAAGTTCCTAACAAAGAAGAAGTTTACTATAAAAAGAAAAAGAAACTGTTAGTTGTTTTAGTAAAAGATGAAGAGATTGGCTCTCAGATTTATGAAATCATAAAAGCTCTTAAAGATCGTAATGAGCAAATAAATACTGGAAGAATTTCTTTTAAAGTTGTAGATTATATCGTTGACAAACAAAATACTGTGCAAATGTTTTCCTTAAATTTTGCATATGATAATGAAATATCTTGGAATGATTTATCAAAACCAGAAAAGTTGCAGGAATTTGTGACTTTTGTAGATGTTATGCAGATAAAAGGTTATATTTTGAATGAAGCGAAATTTGAAGATGAAAAATGTTCTAGCCTTTCTGCTTTATTATCTTTTTTCGACTTGACAGGAACAAAAAGCGAGAAAGTAAAAGGCTGTATCATCAAGTATATTCATTATGCACTTTCTGGAGGAAGTAATTTTGATAAATTTTATACAGAAATTACTAATAGAAATGAAATTGTTCATATTAGTGAGTTTCCGTATTCATTACCAATAATTAAATTATGCTATAATTATTTTTCTACAGGAAATATTCCAGAGTATATATCAGGAATTCTTGAAAAAGAAAATATTTTGCAGTGCTCTGAAAATGAATACAATGATTATTTAGTATTAACTAATGATAATCTCACAGATTATATGACTGTGACTGATACCAATAATGACTACACAATTTATGCTGTAAATTCAGATGAAAGTATAAAAATATACAATACTATTTCTTCAAAGTTTTCAGATTTCTTAAGGGATAAATTGAATTTCCTTAAGTATAATATGGGAAACTGTTTAGAACAAATTGATAGATTAATTATTGATTGTAATGGAAATATAATTGGCTACAAATTCACATTAAAAGATTTAGATGGATACAAGTTATTCACAACTTTAAATGTTCCTAAATTTGTTACAAGTCAAATGTTAATATTTCAAAATATATGGGAACTGGAAAAACAGTTAAAAGAACTTAATTCCTATAGAATTAAATTTGGAGAAGAAGAAAATGATTTTGATATTGAAAAATCATTAACAATAATGTCTCCTGGATATCGGTATACTGTTGTACCTTATCAAAATACCATCAAAGACTTATTTAATCTTGTAACACAAAATCCTTGCATAATTGAGAAACAACTTATTGATTTATTATTTAAAATGTTATTAAATTATTTAAATAATGAATATGGAGAAGTTCATGATGAGCAAGAGATTTTAGATAAAAAAGAAATAAGGTATTTAACACCTGGATTGGCCAAACAATTTGTGAATTACGTTTTAAATAGCAAATATTATGACTATTATGAAGCGTATAAAAGTTTTTCTGATTTATCAGAAAATGAGCGCTGTAGTACATGCATATCGATTATATATGATAAAAGATTTGTGTATGATCCAACAAACGTATCATTTGTTTTTGATTACGAAGTTGAAAATCAAAAAGATATTAAGCTGAAAAAAGGAACAGAAGAGATTTTGGCCGATGGAAGTAAATTACTAATATTCGATAGCAAAACCAATATTAAAAAATTGCAAAAATATGAAGAGAAGATAATTAATGAGCTTGATTCTATTGGATGCGACGAATATAGGCGTGATGGAAAAATACTAAAAGTAGATAAAGTAATTTACTCTAAAGAAATAGATAGTAATGGAATGTATAAACTTATTGGATATATTACCCGCCCTTTAAAAGGAGAACTTTTAACAGATGATTTTATTTTAAGTCTGAATAATAAAGAATTATTAAAATTTATAGTATATTATCTTGGTATTTTTGATAAAGTCCAAAATCAACATATCTCTTGGGATAAAAATACTGTTTGGGTAGATAAACAAAACGATACATTTACTTTCTACTTTGATATACTAAATAGTAATTTCAATATTGAAAAGACCTATACAGATTCATTTTCTTGGATAAAGGATTACTTAATTGATAAAGGTTATAATCCAAATGCTTTTATGGGACTAGAAGACTTTCAGCCAACGACGAATTTTGCTGCTTTTGGACGTTATGATTATAGTTCTTTATTAGTATTATCCATTAGTTTAGATTCGTATTGTGAAGATCACAAGATATATTATGATAGTACTAAAATGGCATGTCCTGCATGCTTGGAAAGTAAATTTTTTGTTACATCAGAAACCAAAAATAATATTATCAAATTATTTGAAGACTCAATTGCAACTCATTATAGAATAGATATATCAGATGGATTTAAGCCATATAATCTTAAGGTTTACAAGAAATCATGCAATATCAATATACAAGAAGTAGAAAACAATATAGATGAAATTGTAAGCAGAAGAATAATTCATAAAGACTTAAACTTAGGTCAGAAATGCTTTGTACCTTATAAAAAAGCTTTTAATTCAAAATCGGAATTCATAGGATATATTTATGAAGCGGTTGACTTTGATAATCCATTAGATATTGATATGGATAATATAACTATTGATCCGGCACTATGCATTAATCTGAATGATTCGAGAAAATTTAAAAATCTTCCTAGATTAAAATGCTTAATAAGATTATTATCCCAGGTAGAAGAACTTATAAAGAATGGATTTACTTTTATTGATAATCCTTTTACTAATGTATATTTGAGCAAAGAACATAAAAAACAGGTTCAGATATTAAATATAGAATTTGCCAAAAAGAGAAGAAAAAAGAGAACAAACTTGAAAAATAGTAAAAATTGGGCATACCAATATGTATCTAATATTATTTCTTTAGATGATACTCTTGAATTAAAAGAACATAGTTCAGAATTCAATTCTCTTTATGAACAAATGTTAGAGTTAGAAAGTAATTTGACAAATTATTGCTCTATCCACAAATTATATTATGACAGAAAATATGCATTTTGTCCTAAATGTATAAGCAAAAAAGAATTTGATGAGCTGGATAAGGAATTTGTAAATATTAATGAAATTACTTCAAAAAAACCTATTGCTGAAGGTGGAGAGTCAATTCTATATCCATATGAAAATAACTCAATTGCAAAAATTTTCAAAACAGATGAAGAGTCTGAAGTAGATATTTTATTTAAAAGCATAATTCTTACAAGGATTTGGCGAAAAAGAGAAATTTTGGAAAATCTTAACATTCAAAATCACAAAGTCAAATTTATATATGCTAAAAAAGTTCTTTTTAGTAGAAAAAATAAACTTGTTGGATACATTATGGACGAAGTAGAAAATGGATTTTCGCTTTCTGTTTTACGGAATAAAGAAAAAATTGAAGAACTTGGGTTAACCAGAAAAGATGTATTAGAAATATTAATAACAGTAGGTGAAGGCATTAAAATTCTGCATGATAAAGCAGACATTTATATTGGTGATTTAAATGGTGATAACATTTTATTTGATATTAATAAAAATGTATATTTCTTAGACTTTGATGGAATGGGAATTGACGATATTGCTCCTACGTTTTTTACAGATGAATATCTTGACCCACTTTCTGAAGGAAATATAACAATGAAAGACGATTGGTATTCATTTGCTATTCAGGCTTTCCATTATCTTACTTTTGTACATCCATTTAATGGAATTTATTCTACTGTAATAGATGGACAAAAAGTAAATTTGGAAATTGTTGATAAAATGGCGCAAAGGATATCTCTTCTTGGAAATCACGGAATAGAAGTTCCCGATGTAGCAGAATCTTGGGATTGGATGGAAGATGATTTGGAAAAAATATTTTTAAATATATTTGAAGGAAATGTTAGAGAAAGTATTGTTCCACAGCTCAAAAAACAATATAATGTTTTATATGGAAAGAATGTAGTTCAATCAACTGATAATAACAAATCATTCTCAATTAATTCCAAATATCTGGCAATACCAGCTAAACGATTTTTATATGAACCAATACAGGTTATCAATGACTATTCAATAGTATCTAAGGAAGTGGTATCTGAAGACCATGAAAATGGCTTTGTATCCATTTTGGGAAGAAAAGATATTGAGCATACTATTAGTTGCTCTCCAATTGGAATTAATAATGTATTACTATCAGATGATGAAGATTTTGCTTTTATAATCTATAGTGATAAGATATTAGTTGTTGATTTAAAATTAAATGTTAGAATCCATACAGAAATAGGAAATGCTATTAATAATGCGGTTCTAAATGAAGACAATTTGTATTACACTGATATAAAAAATGGAAAAAACGTTATTTTTAATTTGAAAATTATCCGCACACCAGAAGAAGTACAAGTAAAGAAAAAAACGATTGACTTCTTAGCGGAACAAGAAACACGAGGATTTTTAGCTAAATTTAATTCAAAATTTGTTATAGTTAAACATTCCTTAGACGGTTCCGAAGATGAAATTTATTGCAATGAAGAAAAACTTTGTAGCATAACTTGTAATAATAGTACTATTGCATACAATATTATTTATGATGATGCTTCTAATTTTTGGCTCGTTATAAATAATGAAGGCAATGGAATTATTATTAAAACTTTACTCGGAACATATGAACGTATTAATATTAGAGATATTATAGGGAATCGTAAATTTAATATAAACAATATTAGTTTTACTAGAGGATATATTTATGTCCCGACTGAAAATTGCCTGTATCTAATTAATACAATAGACCAAACAAAAACTAAGAAAATGGAGGTTGATAAAATTATAACACCAGATTCAAGGTTGTATGATATTAACCCTAAAGGGTTTAGTGTTATAGCAGATAATAAATTTTACGATATTCGTAAAAAATAAAAGTATCGAGACCACATAATGTGGTCTCGATTTTTTATAGGAATTTTCTATTAAATTCTATTATAGAAGCTTTTTGAGAAACTTGATACATCTAGATAAAACAATTTTATTATTCTAGACATAAATTATTAGTTATGCTATAATGCTAATGTAAATTAGTATGAGGAGAAAGAACAATAAGTGTTAGAATTAGAAGAAAATCTTAAATTTTTAAACAAACTAGATAACAAATTAAAAGAAATAAAAGCTTCCATGAAAATTGAAACTTTAAAACTTGAATTAAAAAACTTAGAAAATGAATCTTTAGAAAAAGATTTTTGGAATAATCAAGAAAATTCAAGTTTAGTTTTTTCGAAAATAAAAAGATTACAAAAAAAAATTGGACTATATGAAAATTTAGAGTCTGATTTAATTAACCTAATAGAAATGAATAAATTACTTACTTTAGAACCTGAGCAAGAACTTATAAATGAATTATTAGCAAATACAAAAAAAATACAAGAAGATTGCAATAAATTAGAAATTGAAACTTTATTTTCAGGAAAATATGATATTAATAATGCTATATTAACAATGCATCCTGGAGCAGGGGGGACTGAATCTCAAGATTGGGTTCAAATGTTATATAGAATGTATGGGAAATGGGCTATTTCCAATGGATTTTCTATAAAAGAGCTTGATTATTTAGATGGAGATGAAGCAGGAATAAAAAGTGTAACATTTTTAATTTCTGGTGATTATGCTTATGGATACTTAAAAGGAGAAATGGGGGTTCATAGATTAGTTAGAATATCTCCTTTTGATAGTGGAGGAAGAAGACATACTTCTTTTGCATCTGTGGAAGTATTACCTGAAATTACAGATGATATTGAAGTCGAAATTAATTCTGACGATCTAAGAATAGACACTTACAGAGCTTCTGGAGCAGGTGGACAACATGTTAACAAAACAGATTCTGCAGTGCGTATTACTCATATTCCTACCAATATTGTTGTATCGTGTCAATCTGAACGTTCACAAACAATGAATAAAGAAACAGCAATGAAAATGCTTAAATCCAAATTATTAGATTTAAAAGAAAAAGAAAATAAAGAAACTATTTCTGAGTTAAAAGGTGAACAAAAAGATATTGCATGGGGAAGTCAAATTCGCTCTTATGTTTTTTGTCCATATACATTGGTTAAAGATCACAGAACAAATTATGAAATAGGAAATGTTGATTCTGTAATGGATGGCAACTTAAATGATTTTATGCAAGCTTATTTGAAAATGATAAGTAAAACTTAATTTAGTACAGAAAGAAAAAAGTCTTGGTATTAAAAATTAAATATGTTATAATATCCATTATAACACTGTGAGCAATTATATATTGTTCATATATTAATATCTAATTTATTACATAAAATTAGATATTAAATATTGTAATAAATCACTCAATTCAAATATTAAATATATAATATAGTATGGACTTATGTTTTATTACAATATTTATACATAGTAATTTTTAAATTTAAAAAATACTATTAGTTTATAAAAAAAAAGAGGGTACAACATATGGGAATAATTGTACAAAAATTTGGAGGTAGTTCTGTTTCTAATCTAGAAAAATTAGAATATGTATCAGAACATATAATTGATGAGGTTAAAAAAGGAAACAAAGTAGTAGTTGTTGTTTCAGCACAAGGAAAAACTACAGATAGATTAATAGCAGAAGAAGCTGAAATTACAGATAATCCTAATGGAAGAGAACATGATGTTTTAGTATCAACAGGAGAACAAATTACAACTGCAAAACTTGCAATGTTACTAAATAAAAAGAAATATAAAGCAGTTTCATTAACTGGATGGCAAATTCCTATAATAACAAATAGCCAATTTATGAATAGTAGAATTAGATATATTCATAAAAAAACAATAGAAGATTATTTAAATTCTGGAAATATTGTAATAGTAGCAGGTTTTCAAGGTGTTGACGAGAATGGAAATATTACTACATTTGGAAGAGGTGGTTCAGATACTACTGCAGTTGCATTATCAGCCACTTTAAAAGCTGAAAGATGTGACATTTTTACAGATGTTGACGGTGTTTACACATCAGATCCTAGAATAGTTAATAAAGTAATCAAGCTAAAAACATTATCTTACGATGAAATGCTTGAAATGTCTAGCATGGGGGCAAAAGTACTTCATAATAGATGCGTTGAAATTGGAAAAAAATATAATGTACCTATATATGTAAAATCTACTTTTGAAAAAAATAGTATAGGAACATTAGTATCAAATAATAATTTAGAAGACCTAGTTATAAATGGCGTTACTAAAGATGATTATATTTCTAGAATAACAATAGTTGGTTTAGAAAATAAAATTGGAAAAACTTATCAACTTTTTAAAATTCTTTCTAAAAATTTAATTAATGTTGATGTAATAGTCCAATCTTTTGGTGAACATATTACAAAAGATATAGCATTTACAGTAAAAATGAATGACTTAAAAAAGACCTTAACAGTATTAGAAGAAAACAAAAACGAGTTAGGAATACAAGATATTCTTCACAGTGAAAACTTATCAAAAGTTTCAATAATTGGAGTAGGAATTGCAAATAAGCCAGGTGTTGCTGCAGATATGTTTGAAGCCTTATATGAAAATAATATCAATATGCATATGGTTACAACTTCTGAAATTAAAATTTCTGTACTTGTAAATTCTAATCAATCAGATTTAGCTGTTCAAGCGATTCATAAAAAATTTTTTGGAGAATAAAATATTTTAAATATATTTAGGTAATTAGTCAATGCTATGTATATCTTATAGGATATTGTTAACAATTTCCTAAGATAAATCAGACTCCCTCTTTTTTGAGGGAGTTTTTTGTGTCATATAAGAAATTCCTATTATATAAAGTATTCAGTAAGATTTACACATGTTTTTATTCCATAATTTTGTTCTAAACTTATATTTATTGAATAAATATAAGTTAGAATAATTATAAATTATTAAAAAAAGAAGTATAATCATTATCTTTTTGTAATTATTTTAAAAAGGAGGTATTTTATGGAAGAATTAAAAAAAGTAACTAATACTTTTCAAAATATAGTATTAGAAAATCGTGAAAAATTAAATATTACTGGTATAGTTGATGTATTAAGTTTTGATGATCAAATAATAATAGTAGAAACAGAATTAGGTTTGTTAACTATTAAAGGAGAGGATTTAAAAATAAATAAATTAAGTATAGATACTTCTGATTTTTCAGTAGATGGAAAAATAAATAGTCTTGTGTATTCGAGTTCTGACAGTAATATGTCAAAAAATAAAAATATATTAAGTAAAATATTTAAATAAGGTGTGACTTTTGATATGAAATTTTTTTCTCAAGAAGAAATATTCTTACTTTTCTTTATTATAGGGATAATAATAGGGTTAATATTTGATTTTTTTAAAGTATTAAGGAAATCTTTTAAAACAACAGATATAATCACTTTTGTAGAGGATCTACTATTTTTATGTATTTCTGGTGGATTAGTAGTATTTAGTATTATAAAATTAAATGGCGGAGAAGTAAGATTTTATCTATTTCTAGGAATATTTTTTGGAGTATTAATTTATTCTTTGACAATAAGTAATTTATATGTTATAATTCTATATGAATTTATAAAAATATGTAAAAAAGTTTTTATATTTTTTAATAAAATTCTTTTTACAATATTAAAAACATGCAAAAATGTATTAAAATATATTTACTTAAAAATAAAAAAATAATGGAGATACATAGGATGAATATATCAAAAATAAACAAAATATTAAATTTAATAGTAATTTTATTAGTTATATATGTTATATTTACTTCAATAAAACAACAAACAAAATTAAATTCTTATGATAAAGATATCTCATACTATAATTCTCAAAAAGAAGATTTAATTAGCAAAAAGGAAGAATTATTAGCTACTAAAAAAAATGTTGATTCAGAAGAATATATCGAACAAGTAGCCAGAGAAAAACTTGATATGTATTATCCGAACGAAACTGTTTATATTGATGTAAGTAAATAGAGTTATCTATTTACTTTTAAACTTATTATTTTATATCATTAAAAATTTTTATCTCAATTGTTTGTTTCTAAATAAATTTCCTACAAATAAAAATTAAATAAGGGGGCAAATTATGGAACTAGAAAGTTTATCACTTGTTGATTTGAAAAATTTAGCAAAAGATAAAGGAATCCCAAATTATTCAAAATTAAAAAAATCAGAACTTATTGAAAAAATTTTGGAGCAATATAATAGCAAAAAAGACGAAGAAACATCTAAACAAGACAATATAGAAAATATCAAAACAACAACTACTAACGAAGAAATCTCTTCAAATTCTTATAAACTAAATAGTGATAATGATGAATATGTAGAAGGAATTTTAGAACTTTTACCAGATGGATATGGTTTTTTAAGAGGTGACAATTACTTATCAACTAATAAAGATGTATATGTATCACCAGTTCAAATTAGAAGATTTAAATTAGATACTGGTGATAAAATAAAAGGAATTAAAAGAATTCCCAAAGAAGGTGAAAAATTTCCTGCTCTTATTTATGTTGGAGAAGTTAATGGTGAATCACCAGACAAAGCCATGAAAAGAAAGAGTTTTGATGATTTAATTCCTATATATCCTCAAGAAAAATTAAAATTGGAAACAACAACTTCAGAATATACAATGCGTTTAATGGATTTAATGAGTCCAATTGGAAAAGGACAAAGAGGTATGATAGTAGCGCCTCCTAAAGCAGGAAAAACTACTATTTTAAAGAAGATTGCAAATAGCATAACAACTAATAATCCAGAAGTATATTTAATTGTACTTCTTATAGATGAAAGACCGGAAGAAGTTACAGAGATGAAACGTTCAATAAAAGGAGATGTAATCTACTCTACATTTGATGAACAACCAGAACATCATGTTAAAGTAGCAGAAATGGTTATAGAAAGAGCAAAAAGATTAACAGAACAAAACAAAGATGTTGTAGTTTTATTAGATAGCATTACTCGTTTAGCAAGAGCATATAACTTAGTAATTCCATCTTCAGGAAGAACTTTATCTGGTGGTTTTGATCCAGCAGCTCTTCATAAGCCAAAACGTTTTTTCGGTGCTGCTCGAAATACTGAAGATGCTGGAAGTCTAACTGTTTTAGGAACAGCTCTAGTCGATACTGGAAGTAGAATGGATGAAGTTATTTTTGAAGAATTTAAAGGTACAGGAAACATGGAAGTTTTCTTAGACAGAAGTTTATCAGAAAAGCGTGTATTTCCTGCAATTGATGTTAATAAATCAGGTACAAGAAGAGATGAATTATTGTTAAATAGAAAAGAAAATGAAACAGTTAATTTAATTAGAAAAAATTTTTCTAGTTTATCTACAGCAGATTTAACAGAAAAATTAATTAATTATATGACAAAAACAAAAAATAATGACGAATTTATAAAATTAATATAATCAATCAAGATATAAAAAATGGGCATTTTGTCCATTTTTTGCATATATCGCATATTACTATTATAATCTACTTTTAACCGCCAATCATGAAACGCACCATGCCTTAAATTGCATTAAATATTTTATCAAATAAGAAATATATTATTGATAGATTATAAAAATATGATATAATATAGATGTTTAAGAATAAAATTTAAAGTAAAGATGGAGGATTTTAAAAATGGAAGAAGAAATCGAATCAACAAACAGCGAAAATAAAAAAACTAAAAACAAAAAGCTACTTATAATATTAGCTATAATTATATTAATAGGAATTATAGGAATAATATGCTTTATAAGTTCATTTGTTAATGAATATTCACAAAGAATAGTATTAGGTAATGAAATAGAAAATATTAATAAAACAGGAAATGTAGACACAGAAATAAAATCAAAAGGAAAATATGCTGATGTAGAAAAAGCTTTAAAAGACTATATTACTGAATATCAAACTATAGCAACAGAACTAGAAAATCAATATGAAAATGATAAATTTTCAACATTATTATCAGCAGACAATTATGCAAGTGATGGTCCAGAATTTGCAGAATCAAAGAAATTAGTTTCAGATATAAAAGGCAAAGGGGAAGAAGTGAAAACAAAATTGTCTGAAATGGTAACAAACGAATACAAAGAAAAAAGAGCATCAGATATGAATTTAACAGGAAAGTATAAAGATTTATTTATAGAGAGTATACAAATAGAAAACGAATTAGAAAAAGTTAATAAAACAATTGATAATATTAATAATTATTTAGAAAAAGTAGAAAATATTTTTGATTTCCTAAATGAAAATAATGGTAAATGGGAAGTAAAAGATAATACAGTTCAATTTTATGATGCTACATTACTAACAAAATACAATTCTTTAGTTTCATCAGTAAATATAATAGCAAATACATTACGTATGGGATTATAATAAAATTTGCTGTGAAAATAAACTAAATATGAAATTAAAAAATAATTTAATACCTAATTAATGAAAAGGAAGTAGAAATACTTTCTTTTTTTATTTGTATAAATTATTGATACATGATGATGTTAATATTAATATAAGGGCAAAGTTAATAAATATGATTTTAATACTTTTCTATAGAGGGAGCGTAGTAGCTCTTATATTAAGTTTATATATAACATTGCACAAAATCAAAGTTTTGTGCAAAAAGGAGTAGGACTTATATATAAAACAGCCAAATACCTATACTCCTACATACATCTGATTTTTAGCCGTCTTAATCCTATTATTATTCATTATATTACTTTATTTCTTTTGTATTTATATTCTCATATATAATCTTTTATATTTCTGCTTATATCAATATTTCTATTAAGCTTTAAAATCAAATTTTAGCTATTTTAATTATTTATTTATATAAATTTATTATTATAAAATTTTTTATCTTTATTTCTAATTTATATCTTATAATTTTTCCAAAATCGCTAAAACCCTTGAAACTCTAGAATAGCCTATATTTTCAGACAACAAACTATATGACTAATTTTTAAAAACGCCTTAAAATCGATTCTCGTGCGTCGTTATTTTGGCACTTTTAGAGTATTTTTCTAATATGATAATTTACTATATAGATATGAAATTTTTATAGTAAAATTATTAAAATTAACAACGCACCAGGATAAACAGTTATTTTAGCCAACAAGTTATATTGCTTTAAAATAAAAATGGCTTAAAATCGATTTTCGCAGGTCAATATTTCGAGCATTTTTAGAGATAATTTAGTATTTATAAGGATTATACAAATAATAATAATAATATATAAATAATAATATATAAATAATTATAATAAGATTTATAAAAAATAATAAATTCATATAATGCAAATAAATCAATTTTTAAGTTTAGATGAATAATTTTACAAATATTATAATTAAATTGCTTAAAAACGATTTTAAAGTTTATAAATTATAATTTAATTTGTAATCTAACAAAAATTTCTATAAGTTATATTAAAAAATTATAAATACACAAATGTTCGGTTTTTGAAAATTTTATATATAAAATTAACTTGTACAAAATTAAAATTCCAAAATCCTAATTATATAAATTTTTATAGTTTTAAATTTAAAGTTTTATTTATATTCTAATTTTTAAGATATTTTATCTTTATTTTAAAATTATATTTTTCCTTAAATAACCTATTTCCCTATTCCCTACTTAGATTCGCATATTTCATGTTCATTGTGTTGCTCTATAGTATTATTTGGCTTTGTTAAAATATTTTTTCACATTATAATTTAAAAGCAAACTATTTCTAGTTTGCTTTTAAAAATTAACAAGATATTGTTAATATATTTCCATTGTTATCAAAAATAGCAAATTCATCTTTACCATAAAAAGTTTTATGAAGTTCTTTAGCAATTTTTACTCGATCTTTTAATTCATTATAAACTTTTAAAACGTCGTCAACAGTTATAAATAATGTAAATGTTGGTACTATTTCATCTGTTTTTAAAGTCGAATATTCTTCTATTAAATTTTGTTGTTCTTGAATCATTATAGAGATTTTATCCTTATTTAAAATAGCAAAATTTAAAATTTCTCCTTCTTCTGGAACACTTAATATCTTTTGAAACCCCATTTTTTCTTCATAAAATTTTATTGTTTCTTTTACATTTTTAACCATAATATTGGTTGTTATTGTTTCATACATAATCTTATACCTCCAATATGATAATAAATAAAATAATATAAAAAGTATTGTAAAAAACGGACATTATTTATAATTTTCTATTATCTTTAATGGAGAAATCCCTGTATATCTCTTTATCTCTCTTATTAAATGTGATTGGTCATAAAAGCCACATAAATTAGCAATATCTACTAAATTCATATTTTTTTCTAATATTAATGTTAAACATAAATGCAATCTAAGTATATTTAATAGAACCTTTGGTGATACTCCAAAATTCACTTTAAATACTCTGTATAAGTGCCTTTCATTATATCCTAATTTTTTTGCAATATCTATTACATTTTGGTCTTTAGGATTATTGTATATCTCTTCCACCATTGTTATAAATGGCATTTCTATTTTATCTTCTGTCTTTTGAAGCAAATAAACTTTTAAATATTCTATTCTTTCATTAGTACTTTTTAAATTAAATATTTTATGCAAACTAACTTCTTTTTCTATATTATCAAAAGGTATTTCATTATCCATTATTTTATCTGCTTCTATATTAAAAAGCAAATAAAATATACTTGGTTTTAATCTAACTCCCATATAGTCTATGTTTTTATTTAGCTGAAAAGCCTCTGTTTCTTTACTAAATCCTGCAAAGCAAATTGCTTTATTAGCAAAATCTATCACAATATCAATACAAGCATCTGGCAAAATATTGTTAGCTATGGTTTTATTTAATATATTTTTTGATTTCATTGTCCAAATACACATACAATAATTTTCAAGTTCTTTTATATTATATTCTGCATATTCTATATTTTCCTTAAATTCTTTATCTAATAAATATGGTATCTGTTTTGGATAATACATATATTACTTCCTTTCAAAATTATAATTTATGTTACAGATTCAATTCTTTTTCTAAATCATTCATATATATTTTTACTGACTTTTAAAATATGGGGTTTTACTATAAAATTATTAGTTTCTATTCTTTCTGCAAAATCTAATACTATATTACTATTAATAGTAAAGTATGCAGAATAATTATTTTAGCATATTTTCAAACAACAAAATATAAATTTTTCAGAGATATTTTATTATAAATATGTTTTTATTTAATTCTATATTTTAAAAAAACTACTCTCTCCTACTCTATTTTTCTTTTACAATTTTTCTGCAACTAATAAGTACTATTTTAATAAATCTTGATTTAATATAACTGTACTGTATATAAATAATACATCTTGATCTTTAAAGTCAATATATTGACGAAGTAGGTTACTTGAAACATATCTTAAATCAATTAGAGTTATATTCCTATAGTTTTCTACTAATAAAGGAGCCAGACTACTTCCAAAAGAATCTCTAAATATCAATAGTTCTTTATCAGTTTTAGCATTATTATTTTCAATTTTTATTATTGATGTAGCTCCTGACAAAAATATATCATATTTGTCTTTTGTTTCTTTTTTATTATAAATGTCACAAATCTTTTTTGTTTCATAATTATATGTAGTACAATTGTTTATTGTATCATTATTTAAAATATACATTTGGTCTGGAGTAACATTTGAATTTCCTTGAACATAATATGTTCCATAAAAATCACCTACTTCAATCTTTTTATAATTATTTTTTATATTTAATAAATTCATGCTTGATTGTATTTTATCTGCGACATTTATTAAATTTTCCTGTTTCCAGTGAAGATCTGTTTTATAATAATCATCTAATTTTAAATTATCCCAAATATCAATATATTTTAAATCTACTAATTTTTTATTCATTATTTCTCTTAACAAATTATAATCAATTTTTAAATGGTCATCATTTTTTAAATAATAGTTTTTATCTGGAATAATTGCATAATATACATTCATATTTTTTAAATATTCATCACATATTTTTTTAAATTTATCAGCGTTTTTTTCAACATTTGTTTTATTTAAAGGATATTCCATTTTATAAATGGCGCCATCTTTTTCAAAATAGTTGTTATTATCTTTTTGTTTATAAATATTTATACTGTAAAAAGCTTTTACATTTCGAAAAAAGTCTCTTTCAACAAATTGATCTACTGCATAATTTTCAAATTTACTAGCTGTTTCTCCATTTAATAATTTAGATATAGAAACTTCAGGAAATTGAGATAAAGCTCTTCTTTCTATGACAGATATTTGTTTGTCTTTAATTGCAATATTTATAAAAAATGTAAAAATTAATAAACTAAAAAAACCAATTGTAATAATTAAATTTTTTGTTTTGTTTTTCACTTTTACCTCCTAAAATCTAAAATATAAAAAAGGATTAAAGGAACCATCTATAATATAACTTGTACAAAATAGTAATATTAAAAATAAAAATATTGGTTCTAATATATTATTGATTTTATTAAATTTGGTATCACTTGTAATATTTTTTAAAAGTGGTGTTGATCCAATTATTCCAACTAATATAACTACAAAATAACTTTTAAAATAGTATATACTCTCTTTTGATATGATTGGAATATTTCCTATTCCAATTAATCCTTCAATGTTTTTTATAATCTGATTAAAATTTTCTCCACTAAATATAATAAAACTAATCATTACAATAAATAAAACATAAATTCTTTTTAAAAATTTAGGTATTTTTTCTAAAAAACTATTTAAAAATAATTTTTCTATAATTAGTAATATTCCAAAAAATAGCCCCCAAATTATAAAATTCCATGCAGCTCCATGCCAAAGCCCTGTTAATAACCATACAATAAGAATATTCCTTAGCCACTTTATTTTACTTACTCTATTTCCCCCAAGAAAAATATATACATAATCTCTAAACCAAGAACTAAGCGATATATGCCATCTTCTCCAGAAATCTGTTATGCTTGTTGCTATATATGGATAATTGAAATTTTCTAAAAAGTCGAATCCAAACATTTTTCCAAGACCTATTGCCATATCTGAGTAGCCAGAAAAATCAAAATAAATTTGAAGCATTACTGCTATTCCATATAGCCAATAATATAAAATACTTAAGTTGTTACTTTGTAAAAATATTTCTGTTAGTTCTCCCAATATATTTGCTATTAGTACTTTCTTGCCAAGCCCTATTATAAATCTTCTAACACCTAGAGCAAATTTTTCAAATGAATGAGTTCTATTTTCAATTTGTTCTTCTATTGTCGCATATCTTAAAATTGGTCCTGCTATTAGTTGTGGAAATAATGAAATGTACATTGCAAGTTTAACAAAGTTTTTTTGGACTTTAGCTTGTCCTCTATACACATCAATAAGATAACTAATCATTTGAAAAGTATAAAAAGATATACCTATTGGTAATGCAACATAAATAAAATCTATTTTATTTGTAATCCATAAATTAATATTTTCTATTATGAAATTGAAATATTTAAAATAAATTAATATTCCAACACTTACTACAATTGACAATTCTAAAAATAATTTAGAATTTTTTTTATATTTACTAATTAAAATACCAAAGATATATGTTGAAATAATTGAAAATATCATCAATAAAGTATATTTTGGTTCTCCATAGAAATAAAATATTAATGATGATATTAATAATACAATATTTTTATGTTTTCTAGGTGATAGATAATATATTGATAATACAATTGGTAAAAAGTAAAACAAAAAAGTTATGCTTGAAAATATCATATTTTCTCCTTATATATAAAAATATCGCCTAAACATTTTTTGTGTTTTGGCAATATTCCCATTGTTTTTATTAGTACATTTCTGGAGGTAAATCAATTTCTTCTGCAGTTTTTTCGTATACTTGATTTATATTTCCAGCCAATGATTTAAATCTTTCATAAATAGGTTTAGCTATACCTTCGTTAGACATCACAAGAAATACTATATCTCCACTACTTGTTGCATATAATTTTTCTGCTTCAACACAAATCCATTTTCTTGTATCTATATTTTCAGACATTTGTTTTGCAATTTCATCTGCATTTATTCCAGATTTTACTTTTGCAAGAACTAATGAATATGCTTGTGAAGACATAAGTGGTTCAGATACAACTACATATTCAAAGTTTGTTCCATTTTCAAGACCTGTTATATATTTTACAGAATCATTATTGGTAATATCTAATATTTGACTTTCTAACATTAGTAACTCACTTTCTGGTATCTCTTCATAAATTTTATCAACTAATCCAACTAAATCTTCACCACTTTCCATTGGTTCTAGATTTGATTTGTTTTGTTTATTAATTAAAGAATTTACTACATAAATTCCTAAAATAATAACTATAACTATAACAATTATAATAGCTACTTTTACTGTTTTATTCATATTTTTCTCCTTTCTTATTTTTACTTATATGCATTATATAATATAGGATAAAAATATTCAACATTCGAATTATTTATATTTTACATTATAGATTATTTAGCTATTTCAAGTGTTTCAATTCTTGTATTACTACAAACAGTAAATAGGATTTCAAACATAATAGCAGTATAGTTCCAACTTGAAACTATACTGCTATATAAAGAATTAACTTCTATTTTTTCTTAAATTTTCAAAATACTTTTTTACTCTCTCAACATTCCCTTTTTTGGCGTTATCAATACTTCTTTTTTCAATTAAATCTACTGTCGCATCATTAACAATATTATGTTTTATTGCCCGTTCTAAAGCATAATCTATTACTTTTGAATTAACGCCATACATTGATGCAAATTCTATTTTAGGAATATCTGGACTTTTTCCAAAACGTATTGCTAAATCTTTAAGCTCTTTTTCTGATATTGCTTCAGCAATATATTTATATCTCTTAGTATACATTTTAGCATACTTAATAACTGTAGAAGTGCCTGCGCCATTTTTGTGAAGATTTTGATTGGTTATTGATTTTTTCATCATTTTTTCAACAATTATATCTTCCACTAAGTTCTGAGTAACAGCATACTCCAATACTTTATAAAAACAAGAAAATGTTATTTCATATCTATTAGAAAAATATTTCCGTGCAAATTGTGGTTCTGAATTTGCATATTCTTCTGCAATCTCTTTGCAAAAATTATTTAATTTTTCTAATGACATAGTTGCTTTTAAATTTTTAAAGTTACTACTCATGCTTATGCCTCCTATTAAATGTGTTCTAGGTTTTTAGTTCTAATTTTTCTCTTTAATTTACAATTTCATTAAATTTTATTGTTAAAGTTATCATTTTTTGAAAATTTAATATACTTTCCTCCTTTATTTAATTTTGGAATCATTACTATAATTTATATTTTATGATACTACATTTTCATAGTTATGTCAATTTCTAACTACTCTTTATTCCTATCTATAAACAATATTAACATAGGGAAAATTTCTAATCTTCCTAAAAGCATTCCTATACAAAAGGTAACTTTTGATAAACTACTAAAACCAGAAAAATTTGTTACATCAAAACATAACCCAACATTTCCAAAAGTTGTAAAAACAGCATTAATAGTTTTTTCATAAGAAAATCCATCAAAACCTACTACAAATATCATAATAATAATTAAAATTACATATAAAAACATAAATGTGCTTGTATTTTTTACTATATCCTCTGGAACTTTCTTTCCTTCAAATGTAATTGCCTTAACACTATTTGGATGAACTACTTTTACGATATCTCTTTTTATAGATTTAAAAATAATAATTAATCTTGAAATTTTAAACCCACCACATGTACTTCCTGCACAAGCACTAATTAACATAAGCATCATCATTAATACTCTACAAGATGTTGGATAAATATTAATATCTCCAACACTGTATCCTGTACTTGTCATAATTGAACTTACATGAAATATCGAATCAATAAGTGCCTGAAATGAATTTGTAAATAGACTTACTGTATTCATAAATATAAATGCAACAGAAACTATAAAAATTAAAATATATACTCGTAATTCTTCACTTTTAAAAATATTTTTTATTCCACCAATAAAAAGTAAAAAATATATATTAAAATTAACTCCAAACAAAAACATAAACAATGCGACTACACATTTGCAAAATGTAGAATAAGTTGCAAGAGAAGAATTTAAAACAGAAAAACCTCCTGTTCCTGCAGTTCCAAAAGAAATAAGAATACTATCAAAAAAATTCATTCCTCCAAAAAGTAATAATACTATTTCTGTAATAGTTAATCCTAAATAAATCATATATAAATATAATAAAGTTTTTTTAATTCCTGGAACTAACTTTCCAACTGTTGGCCCTGGCATTTCAGCTCTTAGAATGTGCATAGACTTTCCTTTAGATGATAAAGGTATAATTGTTATAACAAAAGCAAGAACTCCCATTCCTCCTATAAAATGTGAGAAACTACGCCAGAATAATATACTTTTATTTAAATTTTCAACATTGTCAAAAATTGTTGCACCTGTTGTTGTAAATCCAGAAACTGTTTCAAATAGTGCATCTATAAAATTTGCATCTTTATTTAAATAAATTGGAAATGCACCAATTATGGATATTAATATCCATGCTATTGCTACTATTTTAAATCCTTGTTTTGCATAAATACTATCATCTTTAGTATCAATTAAGTTTAATAATAATCCTATTATTAAACTTAAAATTTGAGGAATTACAAACGGAATTATATTTTCATGATAAATAAAGCATATAATTATTGGAAAAATAAATAATAATGCAAATCCAATTAAAACTTTACCTATATAATTATAAATTATTTTATCTTTCATATTATTTAACCAAATCATTAAGATCTCTTAATGTCCCATTCTTTGCAATAATTAAAATACTATCTTTCAATTTTATCTCATCTTCTCCAGTTGGATATATAATATTTTTCCCTCTTTGAATTGCACTAATTAATAAATTATCTCGTATACTTAAATCTTTTATTTTTTTATTTAAAGCTTTAAAATTTTCTTTTACTTTAAATTCAATTACTTCAAAAATATCATCAAAATTATATACAGATTCACATGAACTGCTTCCACTATTTTCTACAGCACGAATATATTGAACTACTTGATTTGCAGCAATTTTGTGAGATGCTATAGTAGTATCTATATTTGCCTTTTTTACAATTCCATCTAGATTAATATGATTAATTTTAGTAATTACTTTAGGAACGGAAAGTGATGAGGCAAACATAGAATATACAATATTTTCTTCATCTAAACTAGTTAATGCCACAAATGCGTCACATTCTTTTATCCCTTCTTCATATAAAATATTTTGGTTAGAAATATCTCCTTGAATAATTAAAGCACCTGGTATCTCTTCACTAAGAAATTTACATCTTTGTTCATCTTTTTCAATAATCTTAACATACATTCCCATATCAATTAATATTTTACTTAAATATAAAGTTATAGATGAGCCACCAGCTATCATAACTTTTTTTGTTTTTTCACTAATTAATTTTGTGTACTTTAAAAATATATTAATGTCTTTTCTTTTTCCAGTTATATGAATTTTATCTCCAATAAATAATTTTATATCTCCACTAGGAATAATAACTTCATCTTGTCTTTCAATTGCACATACAATAATTTTGTTTTTGATTTTCTTTGATAATTCTTTAATAGATATTCCATTTAGTTTACTATTATCTTTTACACGTAATGAAATAACTTCCATTCTTCCTTTAAAAAAAGAAGTTGCATCTAATGCACTAGGAATACTTAATGCTTGTGCTATTTGAGATGCTGCTAAAGCTTCTGGATTAATTGTCATAGAAAGTCCTAGCACATCTTTTATAATATTAACAGAATTTGAATATTCTGGTGTTTTTATACGAGCAATTGTATGTTTAGCTCCTAATTTTTTCCCTATAAGAGAACACATAATGTTTTCTGAATCACTTTTCATAACACTAATTAACAAATCTGCATCAGTAATTCCAGCTTCTATTAGAATATTAGAATTTAATGCATTTCCTTCAACATAATTAACATCTTCATTATTAATTAAACTTTCCTTTCCAGAAAAATTTATATCTATTAGCGTAATTTCATTATTTTCTTTAGCTAACAATTTAGTCAAATATTCACCTAATTTCCCAATACCAACAATAACAATTTTCATAATTTTTTTAATTATATAACTATAATTTTCCTATTCCCTTCTATATTATTATATATTACTAAACTAAACTATACTATCATAAATTTTTATAAATTACAATCTAACTTAAGATTTCCCCAAAAATAATTTCTTCAAAATATGCATTCGCTTCAAATTGATTTTCGTCATATAATGATTTTATTTTTTCTGAACTTGCCCACATAACATCACAAACTTCTTCCTTTTGTATTGTTACTTCATCAATAGAAACATTAGATTCAAATATCCATACATCTAAAATATCTGGACAGTTTGGATAATATCTTAATGTTGATCCTATAAATTTACCTGTTTCAGAATTAACCTCTATTCCTAATTCTTCCTTAACTTCACGAAGTGCTGCTTGCAATGAAGTTTCCCCTTTTATAGCAGAGCCACCTGTACATTCCCACATAAGCGGATGTGCTTTATTTGCAGAACGTCTTGTTATTAAAAATTCGTTTTTACTATTTTTTATCCAAGCATTTACTACAAGATGATATTCATCATCTTGTAATTTATCGCCTCTTTTTACTATTTTCTCTAATTTATTTCTATCCTTATCATATAAATCCCAATATTCAGCCATTTTTCTATCTCCTTATTTCATATTTATGACAAAAGTTGCTTTTCCATCTTCAATTGGTAGAACTTCAACACTTGCTCCTGCTTTTAAAAATTCAAGAAAGGCAGAAGTTGCATATAACTTTTGTTTTTGTTCATTTTCTTGAAAAATATTTTTGCTTAATACTAATTTTAAATCATTACATAAATATTCAAAAACATCTTGCATTTTTTCATTTTCATTCTTATTCATTTTTTACCTCCCAATGTCTAAATCACCACATACTTTATTATAAGTTTCTTCTATATCTAAAACATCTGTGTATACAATAGTTTTAGCATACATTCTTAGGGCTTCACTATATTTATCGTTATCAGATACAGCACTTCTAACTCTATGTTCAATATCTTTCTGAGTATGATTTCTTACATCACTATTTAATAATCTATTAAGGATTCCTTCTTCTAAGTTTTGAAATGTTAAGTTTACTATATCTATATCCATTCCTTGTCTTTTTAAATCTTGTAATCTTTCTATATCTTTATAAGAAGTAAATAATACTAATACATCACTATTTTCCCAAGCTTGAATACAATCATTATACAATACACCATAAAAATTACCATATTCTTTTTCTATAACAGAACCATCTCCTGAGGATATTAAAAATTTTCTTTGTTCATATAATTGTTTATAATCGGAATGCTTTAAATACCTATAAAAACCTTCTATATCATCATTTCTAGGTAATCGCGTTGTACAATGTTTGGGTATAGCAATTTCATTTCTAGTAGAAAGTCTTTCTCCAAGCGTTGTTTTGCCAGCACCAGATGGTCCCATAATAGCAATAATACTTTTTTTATCTAAATTCATTTTATTTCTCACTCTCATTTTCCAATTGTTTTAATAATTTCAAATATCTTTTATAATTATCTTTCATTTGATTTTTAGAAAATAAATCAATTTTCCCTTTTTGATGTAAATAAAATTTTTCCATAATAATCTTACATAAATAAAACTTTGTTATATTATAATAATCTAAATCTGAATATTCTACGAAATATTTTTTTGTTTTTTCTTTAAGTAAATTATATTTTTTTAAATTCAACTTATCATTTTTAACAAAATTTTTTATAACAATTACTGCAAAATCATATAAAGCTGAAGAAACACAAGTTTCATCAAAATCAATAATATAGTTGTATACAATATTATTTTTAGAAATATCACCATGATTTAGATATTGCTCATTTAGTAAACTAGTATCTAGGGTATTAAATATATTGATAACATAATTTATATCTTCCTTATTTATTCCATTAGTTTCTGAACTTTTAGATAAATATTGATAATATTCTAAACACTTTTTCAATAAAGTTTGAGAAAAATTGGTACTTCTATCTATACACAAAATATTTTCAAATAATTTTAATTTATTTTTAGTTAATTTATGTACATTAATGTAATTAAAAATGTTATATTTATATGATTTATAAGTTATTGTATCATTATTAATGGGTTTTATAAATTTTATATTATTAATTTCATATCTTTTATATAATTCTTTTGATAAATCAAAATTGTAGTCATACAAATATTTTTTTATAATAAATTTAGCTTTTGAAGTAGTAACTTTAAAAACTAAATTCGCAATTCCACTTCTTATTTTTTTATAATTTATAATTTTATCATTAACTACATTATTTAACACAGCTTGCAAATCTTCTAAAGTTACATTATCTTCATTATATTTTCTAATTGTTTTTTTATATTCATATACAATTTCTTCACAAATTTTATCTGGATTATATTCTTCTTTCACTCGTGTAATATTTTTAGTATTTACTTCATTTATTAGGCTTAATTCATATTGAGACATTATTTTTTCTGCTAAATCTATATAATTTCCAGTATCATATATGCATGATTTATTATTAAGCATTTCTACCATTCCAGAGTTTGAACTTCCAACAATGTATAGTCCTACTGACATAGCTTCTAAAACAACATATGGAAAATTATCAAATAGAGATGGGAAAATTGCAACTTTTGACGAATTCAAATATTCATTTAATTTTACATTTTCTATTTGTCCTACGAACTTAATATTTTTTCTAAATTTTTCTTCTACAATACTAGTTATTAATTCTTTTGTAGACATATTTTTTTTATTTCTAGTTGTATCTTTTCCTATAAATTCTATATTTAAATTTGGATATTTGTGAAAAACTATATTTAGTGCTTCAGCTAATAAAAGTACTCCTTTTCGTTCTTCAAGACTGCCAACAAAAATCATTTTTGGTTGTTTAAAAATGCTCTCATCTCTATAAAAAGCTGAAATATTTGCAGGATTAGGTGTTACTAATATTTGATCTTTCTCTATATTAAAATCTTTTACAATAATGTTTTTTAGAGCATTTGAACAGCAAGTAATTAAATTGGCTGAATTTAACATTTTTTCTTCCCATTTTAACATTAAAGCAGTTATTTTGCCAAAATTATTTTTATTATATTTTAACCATACTTTTAATGGTGTATGAAGTCTTACAACTAATGGAATCTTTCTATTTTTTTCAAAATAAACAGTTTCTGCTCCCCAATCTGGAACTTCTATAATATCAATTAAATTATTGTTTTGTAGATTATATAAAATTTGCGCTACACGCTTTCTATAAATTATATAATCTCTTACTTGATTATTAGTTTTAGAAACAAAAATTCTATATATTTTTACTCCATTTTCAATATAACAGCTATCATTAGTTAAGCTTCTACATATAACATAAACATTATTTCCTTTTCTTACTAATTCTTCTGCCATATTTTTTTGATAAGTAGCAATTCCACCAAAATTAGTTTCTTCAGGATATTCTTCATGAACAAAACAAATATTCAAAATAATTCTCCTTATTTTTTTATGGTTATTATAATACACTATTAATAATTTATCAATACAAGCAAAAGTGAACATTTAAGTGTATCTTATTAGACATGATTATTCTAAACTGCCTATACTTATATGTACGAATTAAAATTCTACAGCTAAGAAATCCTCTGTATAACTTATCTGTACGAATTAAAAATTCTACAGCTAAGAAATGTTCGTATACCGAATTTTAAAATTATAAATTAGCTAAAGGATTTTTTTCTACTGCATCTCTTATCTGCTCATTATCTACATGAGTATATATTTCTGTTGTAGATATACTTTCATGTCCTAAAAGTTCTTGCAAAGCTCTAATATCAACATCTCCATATTTATACATAAGAGTTGCTGCAGTATGTCTTAATTTATGAACAGAATAGCTACTAGCTTTTTCTATTCCAGCATTTTTTAACTCTTCTTTTACTATATATTGAACTGTTCTTCTACTAATTCTTCTTTTTTGTTCACTCAAAAATAATGCATCACTAGAATCGAATTTGACTCCATCTCTAGGTCTAACCGCCAAATATTTATTAATTGCTTTTATACATGCTTTATTTAGATATATTGTTCTTTCTTTATTTCCTTTACCAATAACATTTAATTTACTGTTTTCAAAATCTATGTCACTAATATTTATATTTATTAATTCTTGAAGACGTAATCCACAATTTAGAAGAATTGTTATCATAGCAAAATTACGTTCGGAATTATTGTGGTTTCCATGATTTACATTTTCTACTGGATTTGAAACTGTTGCTAAAAGATTTTTACTCTGTTCTAAAGTTAAATATTTAGGTAGCCTTTTTCCAAGTTTTGGAGTTTCTAAATCTTGAGCAGGATTTTGAGATATTTTTTTTGTTTTATTGCACATATAATTAAAAAATACTTTAATACTTGCAGTTTTTCTAGCAAGAGTAGCGGGTTTACTATTATAGCATGTCTTTAAATATGCTAAAAATGAATGAATATCTGGTAATTTGATTCTTTCAAGTGTTTGTAAATCAAAACAGTTTATTTTAATTGTTTTTATAAATTCCTCATCTTTAACATCAGTTAATTTATATTTAAATGTTATGTATTTCAAAAAATGTGCTAAATCATAATTATATTCTTTTATGGTATTTTGTGATTTATTAAGAATTGTTGAACTATAAGCTAAAAAATCATTTAAAAATTCTGGATTATTTTCTGGATCTATCATTCATATTCTCCTATTATTCATAAATAATATGTAAAGAACAAAAATGGACAATATACAATATGCAAGAATCGAAACTTTACTGAGACCTTTTAATTAAGCGACTCATCTTCCATCAGGATAACTTATTTTTTATATTAAATATTGTACTTTTTGTTGTAATACATAACTGTTATTTATAATTTCTATATTTGTTTTAATTATATAGATAATAGAAATAATTTACAATAACTTTGCACAAAATAGTATTTTCAGTTATTGTTAAAATACTTATAAAAATATCTTTAAGTTCTTATATCGTATTTATTTCTACACTATTTTATTTACTAAAACATCTATTTTTAATAACTATAGTAAAATCTATATTGCAATTTTTATGTAAATCTGATATAATATATTTGATTTACAATAACAACTCATATTTTTAATAAAAGGAGGAAATTATTTATGTCAGAATTAACTAATGGACTTTGTTCTAACCGGGCAACAGAAACAATAACTAAAAACACCTCAATCTCCCCTACAGATACTACTGAACTTTCAGAAGAGGCTGTGCAAAAAGTTGAGCTTTCTAAATTTGAAAAGAACATGCTTGAACTTCAAAAAGAGATCGATAAAGCATGTGAACATAATCCCGAATTTGACAAAGCACTAACTTTTATTGAGAATAGTATTTCTAATTGGATTGATAAGGTTAATGCCCAAAATGATTTACCTAGAAATACTCCAAAAGCTCCTATATTTCCTACTGACATATGTATCAAAAAAACTATTCTTCCACCATTTCAACTATCACCAAATGAATTTTCAATTTTGCTAAAATATCTAAATTTTAAATATATTAAAGGAAGAAGAGTTGGTGGCAGTTATTTTTTGATAAAAAAATGTTTATTTAGTTCAAAATTGCATCTTTCAACAAAGAATTTAGTGTATTTTTCTTATTAGTAAAATATTTTCATTACCACTATTTTTGAGGTACAAAAAACGAGTGTCATTCTTTTTAGAATGATACTTCGTCATTTAATATAAACTTTTTTGAATTGTGTCCACTAAAATCAAGATTTATTCTGGAATTCCTATTTAATAAAAAATACTTCAGTAAACTTTGCACACAATTTTACTCATTACATTGTTCTTTATAAGCACTAATCTTTCATCTTTTTTTCTTTTCCTTTAATTATATTCTCAATTTCTAATTTTCCTGCTCTTGTAACCATATTATAGCCATATTTGTTTTTTAAGTTATCTAATACATTATCTATTTTTTCTTGTTTTTCATCGCTTTTTTGAGTAAAAAATGATATTTGAACTTCATTTTTGTTTTCGAGTTTATCCACTCTTACACCAACTAGTCTTATTGGTTCTTTCTTATACATTTCTATAAAAATTTCTTTTGCAGTTTTTAATATTTCTTTTGTAGAAGAAGTTGCATATTTCAATGTCTTTTGATGAGAATAATCAACAAAATCTTTTGTTCTTAATTGAACATTAACTGTATTTGCAATTAAATTATGTTTTCTTAATCTAAAAGATACCTGTTCACATAGGGCTAAAATTATTTTATTAATTTCTTCAGGATCTTTTGTATCTGCTGGTAAAGTTACAGAATTACCAATACTTTTTGGTTCTTCTGGTTTGTTAATCACTTCTTGATCATCTATGCCATTTGCATAGTTCCACATCATTAATCCAAATTTTCCAAAACGTTTTATTAAAAATTCTTTATCTGTTTTTGCCAAATCTCCAATTGTTCTTATTCTTAAATTATACAATTTGGGAACTGTTTTTTTCCCTATCATAAATAATTCAGAAACAGGCAGTGACCACATTTTATCTTCTATTTCATATTCATATAATGTATGAACTTTATTTGGCTTTTCAAAATCTGATGCCATTTTTGCTAATAATTTATTACTAGATACTCCAACATTTACAGTAAAACCTAGTTCTTTTTCAACTCTACTGTTAATTTCATATGCTACATCTATTAATTTTCTGTTTCCTAAAAAACTTGTCATATCCAGAAAACATTCATCTATACTGAAACGTTCTATTTTATCTGTATACTCCAATAGTATTTTATATAAATCATTAGATGCTTTATTGAATACTTCAAAATTACCATTGAAAACTTCTAGTTTATTACATTTTTTTCTTGCAAAATAAATTGGTTCACCAGTAATTATTCCAAATTTTTTAGCTATTGGACTTTTTGCTAACACTATTCCAGAACGACGTTCTTCATCTCCACCTATAATAGATGGAATAGTTCTAATATCTACAGGGTACCCGCTATTTAACATATCTACTGCAGTCCATGATAAAAAAGCATTGTTAACATCAACATGCAAAATTTGTCTTTCCACTATTATCTCTCCTATCTAACAAATAAATTAAAAAGAATACCAAACACTAGTTCTAGTGTTGATATTCTATCATTATATAATTTATGTGTCAATATAAATACGAAATAATGTTCGTTATTTTAAATTTGTATATTCTGGTTGTTTTAAATTATTTCTATTTAAATTATGTGTTGCTTTTCTTAAGTCTATTTTTTCTTTTACAAAATACTTTTCTTCAAATGTCAATTCTCCTAATTTTTCATATTCTAAATCAGCTTTATTTTGTAAATCTTCTATACTACCATTATTAGTTATAATAGATGTATTACTTCCTGTAGTAGATTTAAAGAACTTTAATGCATAGGGAAGTTCAGTTATTTTTACTTCTTCAGTTGTTAATGCATCTCTTGCTCTAATACCTTTTCTCCTACTTAAATAATTTCTTTCTACAGTATAAATATGATCAAGTTTAGGAAATAATTTTTTATGAATAGGTAATGCCCAATCATCAATAACAATTACGCCTTTCCCAGAACTTTTAAATTCATCAATTTGCTTATTTAACTCTTTTTCTATTAATTTACTTCTTACAGCCATCAAAAATTTAAATGCAAATTTATTTTTATAGAAGATTTTTTTAAATCCAGATTTCAATTTAGGATTGTTTTTTGTTGATTCTGTAGTATTATTTTCTTGCGATTGTAAAAATATTTTAAAATATTTTCTTTTCATTTCTCCAACTAAATTATCAACATGTATAACTCCAACATTTTCTCTTTTATCTAACTGTTCTGTAAAAGTTGTTTTTCCAGAACCACCAATTCCCATAACTCCAATTAATTTCATAAAATTTCTCCTATAACTTCATATATTTAAATATCGTTTATTGTTAACTACTTATGTATTATAACATGATATTAAATCCTTTTCAAGTTATGTTAACTATATTTTGATAAAATAGACTTTTGTTCAACTTTTCCTGAATGAATTATATAATAGGAATTACAGAGAAATTTCCTATTATATAACAAAAGAACACTTATTTAAGTTAAGTGTCCTTTTACTTTTTCTATTTTAATCTTATAATTGCATATAATGTACTTTCATCCTCACTTTTTATAGTAACATAATGAAAATTATTTTCTTTAGAATAAATAGCTTTTACATTTTCACCTAATTTTATTTCTTTTTTATACATTACTTCAAAATAATTTAATTCTTTTAATAAACTTACTTCTTCTGGTAACGCTTCTTTTGCAATATCTAGATAGTAAATATTGTGTAAATGCTTATTTATATCTATTAAATTTCTTGTTATTTTAAAATTTATTTTATATTGTTGTTTAATAGGTTCCTTTATTTTTGGCAAATCATATTCTTCAAAAACTTTATTCTCTATTTCTGGTTTATATTTCTCAGAAACATCCTCAGAAATCTTTACCAATTTTCCTTTATCTATATCTATAAAAACCCACTTAGAAGTTGCTATACAAACTACTTCATCATATTGATCTCTAACTTCAAAATCACGAAAAGCATAAAATCTATCTATATGTCTAGACCAAGTTTTTACTGTTAAAGAATCATTAACTAATGGTCTTTTTTTCACATCTACTTTCCAAGACAATAAAATCCAAGATTTTCTTGTACTATCCATATCTGTGACTCCATATCCAGCAATTTCTGAATGTAGACCTGCAACATCTTCTAAATATCTTAATAAACAAGTATTAGTTAGTTCTTTTTGTGAATTGATATCACTTAAACCAACAAAAAAATTATGTTCAACAAACATTTTTAACTCCTTTGATTTTTCTAACTAAAAAATTATATAATATTTTTTTAGAAAAAACAAGTGAGCATTAATAATACACATATAATAATTTATTAAAACTGTATTATATTCGTTAATAGTTATTTATATATAGTATTTTAAATTTTCTGCTTCTTCCCCAGGTTGTGTTTTTTCATATGTTGATTTTAAATTTTTTAGTTCTCTATTTATATCTTCTTCAAATACAGTTCCTTCAGCTAAATCAGTAAACCATTCTTCAGTTTCTTTTATATACTTTTTTTGAAAATCTTTATCTGCATAAATTGCTTCTGATAAATTATGAGCTCTATCAGCTAATTTTACCATTCTTGCCATATCATTTTCTTTAATTCTTTTATAATAATCTTCTTTAATATATCCTTGCTCTTTGCTTACTAATAATACTGCTGTAGCAATTTTTTTATTAGAAATTTTTTCAATTTCTTCATAGGTAGTATCTGTATCTTCTATCAAATCATGAAATAATCCTGCAATTTGATATTCTATATCTAAGCCTTTATCTTTTAATATTTTACTTACAGCTAATGGGTGCAAATAATATGGTGTTCCTTGCTTTCTAGTTTGGTTTTTATGCTTTTCTTTAATATACTCAATTAAGTTCATCTTATACTCCTCTATACAAAATAATTATTAATATTATTTTTTTCTATCTCTTATATACAATGCAAGTTCTTTTAAAAATTCTCCATTTTCATATTTTTCAATAATACTAATTGCTTTGTCAATAACTTGATTTAATTTGTTTATTGATTCTTCTAAACCATATTTAGTAATAAAAGTGCTTTTATTTTTTTCAATATCGTTTCCAATAGGTTTTCCAAGTTCTTTAACATCCCCAGTTATATCTAATATATCATCTTTAATCTGAAAAGCTAATCCTATACATTCACCATACTCTGTTAGTTTTTCTAAATCATTCTGTGTAGCATTTGCAAGTATTGCTCCAATTCTAACGGAAGCACAAATTAATGCACCAGTTTTATTTTTATGCATATATTCTAAATAATCATCAGATATTTTTTGACCTTCAAATTCTGTATCAACATATTCTCCAATAATCATTCTATCTGTAGCATTAGCTAATTCTTTTAAAGCTTCTAGTTTTTGAGCTATGTTTTCATTATTATTTGATAATTCTTTTGATATCATTAAATATGCTTTATTAAGTAATGAATCCCCTGTCAATATCGCAGTAGCCTCATTAAAAGCTTTGTGATTAGTTGGTTTCCCATGTCTAAAATCATCATTATCTATTCCAGGTAAATCATCATGTATTAGAGAAAAATTATGTATCATTTCCATTGCTACTGCAAAAGGAAAAACTTTTTCATAATCTTTTTTAAATAATTGGTATGATGTCATTATTAAAATTGGTCTAATTCTTTTTCCTCCAGCCATTAAACTGTACTCTATAGATTGATTTAACTTTTTTTCTATAACATCATCTTTTATTATATTTTTTTCAATTTCATTATTAATTATATTTACATATTCTTCTAATTTATTTTTAAAATTCATAAATATTATCTCCATATAATATATATTTATTTTCGTTATTTTTATACTATCATAAAAATAAGTAATTATCAATAAATTTAAAATTTATCTGTAAATCATTATCATTCTTAGAGCTAAGAAATGTACAAAATTGGCAAAGGCTTTATATAATAGGAATTGCAAAACAATCTCCTATTATATAAAAAAGATTAGAAATTATCTAATCTTTAAATTATAATTTTAAAATTCTTTTTTTGAATATATTTTGTATGAAATTTTGAATGATATATAATAAATAGTAATTATAAAAACTAGTAGTATAAGTGGTAAAAATAACTCCAATCCAATATTTACTATATTTAAGAAACTATTTAAAATATGATTTGAACTCAACTTTTCTCCAAAAAATATTATTCCACCTGCTAAAAAGGCTATTATTGCTGTAATTAAAAACATATATATTCTACCTTTTTCTGCTCCCATTTTATAAATACAAGGAATTTGTATTGATTCTACAAGACTTATTCCAAATACTCCCCCAAGAGCTATTGATATCATATCAATAATGTTAGGTAATGCTTTTTTCATTATTATAGATACTGCTAAGCTCATAATCATACCCAAAACTGCTCCTAAAATAGTTAAAGCTATTGCTAGAATATATTTTGATAAAACAATTTCTTTTTTTGTAAGAGGAAAAGTTAATATATATTTATCAGCTTTAGCCATTTCATCATAACTAAATGTTGCCATACCAAACATTCCAAGGCCCAAAGTCATCATAATAATAAGTATTTCATCCATACTTGAATTTTTAGGTTCTAATGATACAAATATAAATATTATCATAAATATAATTAAAGTTTTGGTATAGCTTTTTAATTGTAACAAATCTTTTGTTATTAATCCTTTCATTTATTTTTCCCCCTTTATATAAATAAGCATTATATCGTCTATTGTAGGCTTATCTATTATTTCAATATTATATTTTTTCTTAAATTCAAATTTATTTTCTACTAAAACATCATATTCATATTTACTTTTCTTGTATTTTACAAAATCATTTTTATCTATTTTTTCAAATTCATCTTTAGAACATCTTACAATTCCATAATTATCTAATAATTCATCTCTTGTTTTAGTAAATACGATTTTTCCTTCACTAATAAATGTTATATAGTCTGCAATGTGCTCTAAATCTGATGTTATATGACTTGATACTAATATTCCATTTTCCTCATCTTGTATAAAGTCTTGAAAAATATCCAATATTTCATTTCTTGCAATTGGATCCAATCCTGATGTTGGTTCATCTAATATTAACAATTTAGGATGATGTGAAAGTGCAACTGCAATTTTTAATTTCATTTTCATACCACTTGAAAATTCTTTAGACATTTTATGTTTAGGTAATTTTAAATTTTCTATATATTTAAAATATAATTTTTCATCCCAATTTTTATATATCTTCTTCATAATTTTATTTATATCAGTTGGAGTTAAATATTCGGATAAAAAACTATCATCTAAAACAACTCCTATTTCTTCTTTAATTTCTTTTTCATACTTTCTATTATCTTTTTCAAATATTTTTATTTCGCCAGAATCAGTATTAATTACATTTAAAATGGATTTTATTGTTGTGCTTTTTCCAGCTCCATTTTCACCAATCAACCCCATTATCATACCTTTGGGTAATTTTATATTAATATTTTTTAATTCAAAATCACTATATTTTTTATTTAAATTTGTAACTTCTAATATGTCTTTCATAGTTTTTCCTTTCTTATGAAGCAATTATTCTTCATATAAAATATCTAACATATTTTCTATTTCACTTTTAGAAATATTACTAATCTTAGCAATAGATACTGCAGTATCTATTAAATCTTCAATTTTTTGCAATTGTTCTTCTCGTATAAGTTCCATATTTTTATTGGCAACATATACGCCTTTTCCTGGAAATGTTTCTACATAGCCTTCCCTTTCAAGTTCTTCATAGGCATTTTTGGTTGTTATAACACTTATTCTTAAATCTTTTGCTAAATTTCTTATTGATGGTAATTGTTCTCCTACTTTTAATTCATTTGAAACAATTTTGTTTTTGATTTGTTCTTTTATTTGCTCATAAATTGGTTTATTACTTGAATTGCTTATTATTATATTCAATACTATGTAGCTCCTTTCTTTGTTTTATAGAAATTTTTTATTGTCGACTTAATAAAAATTCACTATGTATATACTGTATATACTCAGTATATACAGTTGTGATAAAAAAGTCAATACTCTTTAATAAAATTTAAGAATATTTTCTAATTTCAAACGCCCCGTTATTAAATTAACGGGGCGTTTGATTATTCTCATTTCTGCAATTGCTTAAGCTGAGCTATTTTTTTCTGCTTGTCTGCTTCAGCATAATTGTTATACACCTTCATAAAAGTATCCAAGTCGCGAATTCCTACTTCAATTACCTTATCATATATTTCCTGATATATAGGTGTTTCCATTAATTCTGACCTTAAATCAGGGTATAAATAATAAATATCTTTCGGAACATTTCTGCGCCAAGAAATTTCATCGTCAACCAGTAACATTCCTCTAATTTCTGTTCCAGAAATTGGAACCAGATTACGTGGGACAAGAAGTTCAGCTGTCATCTCGATGTCTTTTTCTTCAAACCAACTGCTTCTATTTCCTTCTCTTCCATAAAGAATTACGTCAGGAAATCTTCCAAATTTTTCAATAATATGTTGTTTTAAATATTTTCCCCAACTGGTACTTCTGTTCTGCTCATTAGACATATCATTAATGCCATCAATAATGAGCTTATCCTTTGGTATATCCCAATACATTTCTCTGAGCACTTTTTTACGAGTTTCTATGCAAAAAGGATTCCGCAAGGTACCTTTTTCCTGTGCCGATCCTATTGCAACATAAGTTTTCCGACTAATTTTAATTCCTTTGTCGATAAGCAATTTATGCCCAAGATCCGCATGACCATATCTGCCACAAACAAAAGAAAATTCAAAAGCTGAATCATAACTCATTTTTGTATACCTCCTAATTGTTTTTGAAATGAATAATAAAACTGTATCGCGTTCTTTCATTATTATAACATAGTATACATAAAATTTCAAACGTTATTTATATTTCTAATCTTTAATTTGTATTTCTAATAAATATAGTAAATCTATTGCTTGAAATTGATTAATTATTGCTCCTTTTATATTTTCAATAGATATAGCAATTCCTTCAATAATGCTATCAGATAAATCTATATTTTTTAAACTTGTACTATAAAAATGTGCTTGAGTTAAATCTGCTTTTTCAAATAAAATATCTTTTAATTTATTTTCTTGAAAATAACTATTTCTTAAAAGTGTATTATTAAACAAAACCTTTTCTATTACTGCATTTGATAAATTTATATAATTACAATTAGAATTATAGAAACATATACTGTAAAACTTTGCTTCAATAAAATTACAACCAATTGTTTTGCAATTATTAAATTCACATCTTATAAAAGAACAATTTTCAAAAGAAGTATTTGAAAAATTACAATTTATAAATTTTACATTTTTAAAACAGTTCTTTTCTAGTGTACTATTTAGAATAGAACTATCTTTAAAAATAACATTTTCAAATTCTATATTATTAAATTCTATATTTTCTTCTGTAAAATTTTCAATTATTTTATTACTAAAATAATCATCTATTTTTATTTCATTTAATAAGTTTTCACATTTATCTAAATTTTTTAAAAATGATTCTTGTGGTTTTAAAATATTCATACTTTTCCTTTACTATTTTAAATTTACTACTTTTGTAGCAACTTTTTGTATAAAAGTATCATCATGTTCTACAAATATAATAGTTGGTTTATATTTTAGTATTGCTTCTTCAATTTGAATCCTTGTTAAAATGTCTATATAGTTTAGCGGTTCATCCCAAATATAAAGGTGGGCTGATTCTGAAATACTTTTTGCAATTAAAACTTTTTTCTTTTGTCCTTCACTCATTTCTTGTATATCTTTATTAAATTCAGAATTTGATACTCCCATTTTAGAAAGCATAGATTTAAAAACACTTTCATCAATACGACTTTCACGTGCAAGATCTTTTAATTTTCCTTTTAAGTTTTCTGTACTTTGTGATACATAAGAAATTTTTAAATCATTTGCAATTTTAATACTTCCATCATGTTTAATTTCATTTCCTATAATTAACTTTAATATACTCGATTTTCCAATTCCATTTTTGCCAACAATTGCAATTCTATCTCCATTATTTACTTCAAATGACACTCTATTAAAAATCAATTTATTATCGTATTTTACTTGAAAATTGTCTGCTATAATTAATGGATTTTTTTTACTTTCTATTGGGGTAATTTTCAAAGGATCATTTCTATCCATATTATTTAACAAATTAGATTTTTCATCTATTGCTTTTTCAATTCTTTGTTCTATTATCTTTGATCTTTTCATCATTTTAGCAGATTGATGTCCTACATATCCTCTATCTATCATTTCTTTAGAACCACTATGATTGTATTTTGTCTTTTCTATTTTATTTGACCAATCACTTGTGTTTCTTGCAGATACTCCTAATCTATTTATATCTTTTTGTAATTTTTCGTTTTGTATTAATTCAAAATTATCTTGTGCATTTTTGTTTTCTTGCCATGATGAAAAATTACCTTTTTGAATATCGATATTTGTATTATTTATAGAAATTATATGATCTACAACCTTGTCTAAAAAATTTCTATCATGAGAAACTACAATAAATCCTTTTTTCTTTTTTAGATATTCTACTAAATTATTTCTCGTTTCTAAATCTAAGTGATTTGTTGGTTCATCAATAAGTAGAAAATTATTACCTTTTAAAAATAAACTTATTAAAAGAACTTTAATTTGTTCTCCACCACTTAATAAATAAAAATTTCTATAAAGAATTTCTGCATCTGTATTTAACAAATTTAGTTCTTTTATAATTTCCCAATCTTCTACGTTTGGTGCAATTTCATTTACAATTTCTATAGTTATTTTGTCTTTATTTTTTACTTCAAATGGAAAATAATCAAACTCCACACTCTTTGAAATTGTTCCTCTGTATTCATATTTTTCTAATAACAATTTTAAGAAAGTAGTTTTTCCTTTTCCATTTCTACCTATTAAACCTAATTTCCAGTCTGTATCTATATTAAATGATACATTTTCGAAAACATTATTTAGGTTTCCATCATAGCCGAATGTTAAATTGTTTACACTTATTAAAGACATATTACCTCCTTAAATTTTATACATAAAACAGCCTTTTTCATGAGAATATATTACTCCTATTGCTTGCAAATATGAATATATAATTGTTGTTCCTACAAACTTCATTCCTCTTTTTTTTAAATCTCCTGAAATTTTATCTGACAATTCTGAACTTGTTTTATCTATTTCATAAATTATCTTATTATTTGTAAATGTTATTAAATAATTATTAAATGATCCATATTCATTCTGTATTTCTCTAAATATTTTACTATTACTAATTGCTGAATTTATTTTTAATTTATTTCTTATAATTTTTTCATTTTTTAATAATTCTTGTATTTTTTTATCATCATAATTACAAATCTTATCTATATCAAAATTGTCAAAAGCTTTCCTAAACTCTTCTCTTTTATTTAATACACATTCCCATGAAAGACCTGCTTGAAAGGATTCCAAAATTAACATCTCAAATAAATGATGTTCATTAAAGTTAGGAATCCCCCATTCTTTATCATGATACTCAACATACAATTTATTTTTTAGATTACACCATTTACATCTTACTTTATCTACCATATAAATTCTCCTTCAAGCACAAGTTCATTTTCAAGATTTAATTTATTGTGTTTCATATAACCTATGAATTACTTTTTATAATATCTTTAATTACTTCTCCTGCAATAATTAATCCTGCAACTGATGGAACAAAAGATATACTTCCTGGAACTTGTTTTGTATTGTTACATATTTGTGATACTTTTATTGGTTCTTCCTTTGAATATATAACTTTTAATTTTTTTATTCCTCTTGTTTTTAATTCTTTTCTCATTACTTTAGCTAAAGGACATACGCTAGTTTTATAAATATCTGTTACTTCAAACCTTGTAGGATCTAATTTATTACCAGTTCCCATACTTGATATAATTGGTATATTTAATTTATTTGCTCTCATAACAAGTTCAATTTTAGCTGTAACTGTATCTACACTATCTACAATATAGTCTAATGTTTCATCCAAAATCCCTTCACTATCAGGCATAAAAAATTCTTGATAAATTTTAACTTTAGCATTAGGATTAATCTCCAGTATTCTTTCTTTAGCAACTTCAACTTTTGTTTTTCCAATTGTTTTATGTGTTGCAATTATCTGTCTATTTAAATTACTTAAAGCAATTGTATCATTGTCTACTAATACAAAGTTTTCTATGCCTGCTCTTACTAATCCTTCAACAACAAAAGTTCCTACACCTCCTATTCCAAATATAGCAACTTTAGATTTGTTTAACTTTTCTATTCCTTCTTTTCCTATTAATAATTCTGTTCTTGAAAATTGCTCTAACACTTTTCCACCTCTAATTAAACTTTATATTACTTTAACAATTTGTATTACTTTTTACTTGGTAAATCTTTACAAGTTTCAATAACAATTTCTTTTAATGATTCTTTATTATCTATATCATCAACAAAATACATAGGTTTAGCACCTTTATAAGGTATTTGTTCTTGCATATTGTATTTTTTATTACTATTAACTATCTTTACAAGTAGTCTATTATCGTATAGCCCACCAAATAAAATACTATTATAATATAATAAATATTCTCCCATCATTGCTCTACAAGTTATATTATCTAATAAATCTAATTGTTCTAATATAAAATTTTTATAATCTTTTGATGTTGCCATAAACTTAAGCTCCTTTACAAATTATTTTTTCTTACTAACTTTATATCATATATACAAGTAGTTTTCAATTTTATATTGTTAAATTTATATATTATTTCCCTTTGTTATAAAAAGATAGTTGTTCCTTTTCTTTAATTTCTAACTTTAATAAGTAACTATTTTTAAACATTTACTATTTCTTCTAATTCAGCTTTAGAGTGAAAACCAACTGAAACGTTTGAGACTTCTCCATTTTTAAATAAAATTAAAGTTGGAATACTTGTAATACCATATTTAATAGCTAAATTTCTTTGCTCATCAACATTTACTTTTCCTACTTTTAGTTTATTTTTATGTTCTTCAGCAAATTCTGCAAGTACTGGTGCAAGCATTCTGCAAGGTCCACACCAACTTGCCCAAAAATCTACTAACACTAATTTTTCCCTTTTTAATACTTCTTCAAAATTTTCCTCTGTTAAATTAATTTCTACCATAATATATTTCTCCTTTTAATTTGATTTATAATAAAGCAAACAATGACAATATCCTTCAAAATTTGGATCTTTTACTTGCTCACGAAATTCTTTACACATACACTTTGTATCTTGTGTCTTTTCTAATCTACAAGGGCAATAGCCACCAGTTTTTTTTAAACCATCTTGAACTGCTTTTACAATCTCTTTATCTTCATTTAATTTTATTGCCATAAAATTTACCTCCTTATATTTATCTTAAATATATTTTATCACTTACATTAATTTTATTTCTGTGACTAAGTCACATATAGAAAAATTTTTTTATATACAGAATAAAAAATTTTATATAATTTTAATAACACTATGTGTCTTGTCTTTCTTTTGTATAACATTCTTATTATAGAAGAATAGTAGAAATATTTAAACTGAAAAGATAAAACTCTCTTAAAAAGAGAGTTTCCTTAATGTTTCTATATCTATTATTTTAACTCCACCTCTTTGGATTTCAATTATTTTATCTAATTCAAATCTTTTTAGCATTCTTGATACAACTTCTCTTGCAGTATTTAAATCTTTTGCAATTTGTTCTTGTGTAATTTTTATTTTTAAATTATTATTTTTATTAGTCTCATTAATTAAAAACAAAGCTAATCTTTTATCAAATTTATCAAATAGTATTTGCTTAATAACCCACATAACATTTGAAAATTTTTCTGATATTAATTCATATGTATAACAGCGAGCATATATATTATGATTTATTAATTCATTAAAATAACTAACATTAATAAGTATAACTTTACAATCTTTTTCTGCTATCATTAATGTATCAAAAGTTATTTGACTTATTACACAGTCTGCTGATAATACACAAACATCATCTTCAGAAAGCTTAAATAATGTTATTTCTTTACCCTCTTCAGAAACAATACAAGTTCGTATTTCCCCTTGAATAACAATCATCATACCTAAGCATTCGTTGTTTTCACTATGAATAATACCGCCTTTTTTATATTCTTTTATTACTGAATTTCTATTTAATTCGTTTTGTTCTTTGGAAGTAAGTTTATTCCAAAATTCTAATTTATTTAAATAATTACTTTTCATTTTTTTACCTGATTTAAGAAAAATTTATCCTCATTTTCATTAATTTAACAGTTTTCTCAATTGTTTAATTTCTATATTGATTTCATAATATACTTATATAATTATTTTAAAACTAAAGCTTTTTTAGGACAGAAATTTGAACATTTACCACATTTTATACATTTTGCATAATCTATTTTTGGCGCTTTAAATTCATTTTGTGATAAAGCTCCTACTGGACAAACATTTACAGCAGGGCATTTATGATTTTGAGGGCAATTTTCTGTTACTATTTCTAATTTTCTTTCCATATAATAACCTCCTTTAATTATTATTTATTCAATACTTTCTTAATTAATTACTTATTGTTTATTCCACTCCATAGAATATTCCTCTTCACCAGTATTCTCATCAATACTTTCATTTTTGATTTCAAAATTTTCTCTTTGATAGAATTTTATTGCTCTTGTGTTTCCCTTATATACTTTTAGATTTATGCAAGGTTTTATCTTCTTTACATAGTCAACTAACTGTTTACCAATCCCTTGAGATTGTGCACTTTGGCAAACAAATATTCCTGCAATATAATTATCATCTAACCCTATAAATCCTTGTATTACATTTTCGTTATCTTCATAAACATATATTTCTGATTTTAAAAATAAATCTTTTACAGATTCCAAATTATCTTTCCAGTAATTTTCATTAATAAAATTATGAGCTTTTATATTGGTATCTAACCAAATTTTAGATATTGACTCTATATCATCTTTTCTCATTTTTCTAATCATTTATTTTTCCTCTTCAAACATTTTTTAAATCTGTATAATATAAAATTTCTTTGTTTAATAATTTTGCAAACTCAATTTCACTTTTTGTACTATTTCCAATATATCCATTTACATTTACAACTAGTATAGCATCTGCAAGTTTTATTTTTTCTTTATGCATTTTATCAAGCAATATAGCTTGTTCTTCTGTGTAGGCTTCTTTATTAGGTTTTATTAAATCTATTGGGGTTATCATACAATTTCCTTTTAATGCCATTTCTTCTGTTATTTCTTTCATTTCTTTTTGAAATTTATAACTACCACATACAGTTATTTTTTTCATTTCTAAATGGACTCCTTTATCTACACTTTAATTATTTCTTTTGCTATATTTAAATTTCTTCTAGCAATTTAAATTTTTCAATTGCTTTTGTTTCATTTTCTACAAAAAATATATCTTTTCCGTTATTACTTTCGTATATAAAATCTTTTAATGGTTTACTTGTGTATTTTGAAAAATCACCATAAATAGCAAATTTAGTTTGGTAATTTATAAATTTTTGTAAAACTTCTCCTGCTAATCCTTTGCTTAATATAAAAAAATTATCTGTTATAGCTTCTTTATTTAAAGCTATTTTATTACAATTTGTTTCATACTTTATTGACATAATAAAATCTATTGCTGACTGAATATCTTTTATTATAATATCATCACTTTTTACTATTGCAATATTTTCTATAATTTTTGTTTTCATTTTTATTTCTCCTTAATTTTCATCTATTAAATTATATCTTTTAAATATAGTAATTATCATACTATATACTAATTTTCTTCCCAGCAACTCTCTAAATTTTGTTGTTTTACTTTTTCCTTCTTCTCTTAATTTTTCTAATTCATTTCCTAACTTTTCATATTCATTTAGAATATCTTTTAATGCTTTCTCGAAATTTTCTAATCGTTCCATATCTCTCCTTTTAAAGATTACTCCAAAACTATTTTTATTCCTTGATAAAATTTATTTTTTATCCCACCTGTAATTATAATAACATTATTCCATAAGTAATAAATGGACTTGTATATATTGTAATATATATTAATGTTATCCATGGTTGATAATCTATATAAAATTCTTTAAATGTTAAAGACCATGGATGTTTTATTAATACCCATCCAATTACATCAAATACCACTGTTATTGTTCCCCAAATAAGTGATGTATAAATAACATTTTGTACAGTTAATACTTCTAATCCACTAAAATAAAAATATGCGAATATAGGAAATATTATTATATTATATAAAGGATGCCAAGGCTTTGTTTTTTCGTAGCCTTCACCCATTCCTGGACTATCTTTCATTGATTTCATGTGTAATACTACAATATTGAAAATAGTATGTAATACTCCTATACTAGTAACTATAAAATATGCTATCCAATAGCATAACATTGAAGCTCCAAATTTTTCCATTTTAATTTCTCCATTCTAAATAAATCCTAACACAAAAATAATTAAAATTCAATTCTACTTGCGTTCTTATTAAATTTTATAATTATCTTTTCGCAACATCCATAAAATTATCATGAATTTCATTACAAAAATTTATTTTAACAAATCTACAAAATTTGACATAGCTTCTGATATTTTCAATTGTTGTGGGCAAACTGCCTCACAAGATTTACAACCTACACAAGCACTTGGCTTTTTATCATCTGGAAGTGCACCTATAGCCATTGGAGCTATAAAGCCTCCACCTGTAAATACATGTTCATTATATAAAGATAAAATCTTTGGAATATCAATTCCTTTTGGACAATGCGCTGTACAATATCTACACGCTGTACATGAAAGTGTATTTTCTTTTACCATGTCTCTTGCCATTTCCATTAATAATTTTATTTCGTCATCATTTAATTTTTTATCTTCTTCAAAAGTTTTTATATTTTGTTTTAATTGCTCCATATTTGACATTCCTGAAAGTACCATTGTAACTTCTGGAATTGATTGTAAAAATCTAAATGCCCAACTTGTCACTGTTTCATCTGGTCTAGTTTCTTTTAATTTTGTTTCATTTTCTTCTGAAAGAGTACAAAGTTTTCCTCCTCTTAATGGCTCCATAACCCAAATTGGAATATTAAGTTCTTTTAATAATTCTACTTTGGCTTGAGCATCTTGGAATTCATAATCCAAATAATTTAATTGAATTTGACAAAATTCCATGTGTTTTCCATATTCACTATCCATAAATTTTTTCATTACATCAAAACTTCCATGTATAGAAAATCCTAAATGTTTTATTCTTCCATTTTCTTTTTGTTTTAATAGGTAATCTAATATTCCATATTTAGGATCTAAATATGGATCTATATTTCTTTCATAAACATTATGAATTAGGTAAAAATCAAAATATTCCATTCCTGTTTTTTCTAATTGCTTTTCAAAGATTTCTTCTACTTTATCCATATTAACAAGATCATATCCTGGAAATTTTGTTGCTAAATAAAAGCTTTCTCTAGGGTATTTTTGTAAAACTTTTCCTATAACAAGTTCTGACTCTCCATTATGATATCCCCATGCTGTATCAAAATAGTTCACTCCTTTATTTATCGCGTATTCTACCATTTTTGCTGTTTCTTCTTCATCAATTGGAATATCTCCATTTATCCCTTTATTAGGTAATCTCATTGTTCCTAAACCTAGACTTGATAATTTTAAACCTTGAAATTCTTTGTATATCATTTTTTCCTCCTCTGTTATATTTTTATTAACAAATTATATCATATATATATCATTTAGAGTTAACTCTAAGTCAAGTTTTTTTTAATAATTGAATTAAAGTTTTAAATCTAGTTCAATTATACATTTAAAAATTCATATTCAAATTAAATTTCTGCTACAATTACGTCTTATTTTGTTGGATTTCAAATTATCTAATTTTTTCATTCATAAGAAAAAGGAGCGGTCATTATAACCGCTCCTTTTGGTAAAACAATATTATTACTTTAACTGGAAATAAAAACCATACTCTTTATAGGTTCTATCACCAATTTTGGCATCCTTTGTTTTAACGATTTTGCCTCCCATTTTTTCATAAAATTTAACAGCATTTTCGTTGTTACTCAGGCACCAAACAATCATGTTCTTTTTGCCAAGATTAATCATTTGTTTACGAGTAGCAATAAACAACTCTGTACCAATCCCATTACCAATTTCGTTAGGTTTGATATACAGGCTTACAAGTTCAGAATCAAAACTGTCTACATTAGGATTCGGATTAAAGCAAGAATAACCGAGAACCTCATCACCTCTCACCGCTACAAACACAAGCTCTCTGTACTCATAAAAACTAGCTTTATATCTTTCAGCCTGCTTCTCATAGTTCAAAGAATTTAAGTAATTTGCTGCAATAATTCGGTCATATGCATTTTTCCAGCCATCTACCTTTATACGAGCCATTTGTTCCTGGTCTTCGTATCTGTTCAACCGAATAATGTAATCATCCTTGATTGGATCCAATAATAAAATTGCATTGTACATATTCAAAATTGCCTTTATCAGCTTTTCTTCTTCGATAGCATAATTCACCCGTCCAACCAGTTCTTCTTCATATGGCCACGAAATCGATTCGCCAACAAGGAATCTTGTTCTGGAAGTTGCATAAAAGAAGTTAAGTAATTCTTTCTCATCTCTTATTACAATGTTAATATTTTTTTCTTTATCATGGTATTTCATTCCTTTGAGTTTTGTAAAATCAAGGATTGCAAAAAATCCAGATTCAGGTTCTAAGTTTTCAGGAAAATCCACCATTGGAAGTCCAGCTGATAATAATTTTTTTCCTGCATCTTTTCCTACCGCATCTTTTACAGCTTTAGTAATTCTGGAATGGTACTCTGCCTCAGCTGTATCAATTCCATTTACAAGTGTTTTCATGAGATTAAGTCGATAACGATATTCACCTCTCAACTCTTCAAAATACTCATCATATGCCTTGTATCTTTCATCTGTAGCATTAAAAGATCCTGCAAGTGCTACACCTATAATTGATGGTGAAGAATCCATTTCCTGAAATATTTTGTTTATGATCCCACGTATGATTACTTCATCTGCCACTACAAAACCGGCTCTCATCTCAGCCATTGAGTAGCTCTTTGACAGCCCCATAAGCGAAATTGTATTTCTGAACATGCCAGGAATCGTTGCGATAGGTAGTGCAACATTATCCTTGTCATACGAAACATCTCTGTATACAAGATCATCAATTATGAAAACACCTCTTTTATTGCATACATCAGAAATTTCATATAACCGGTCATACTCGTTTTTGCCCATTACCTTACCTGTGGGGTTATTTGGATTTGCATTTAAAAATGCTACTACCCGCGGAACATAGCCTTTACGACGATGATATGCTAACTGTAGACTGTTGTTGATTTCATCAATTTTATCAGCAAGCTTTTTGGGGGTTACAAGAAAATCATCTTCTTTCTCTAAATCCAAAACTTCTGCTTCTGCACCAGCCCGTTCTATTCTGATGGTGAATAATCCATAATTAGGACCAGTTACCAAAACAACATCGCCTGGATTTGAAATCAGACTAATAATCTGAACAAACAAAACCGACGTGGAAGCTGAAAATGTAATGTTGTGAACAGAAAGTCCTTTCTCATCAATGTCGTCATAAGAATATGGTGTTGTATTTACAAAGCCTTCTCTTTCTACATATTCAAGCAGTTGCTTTCTTATCTCATCAGATCCTTCTGTATACGGATATCGATACATAAGATTCTCCTGAAGATATTTGATCATCGCTTGTACCGCAGGTGGAAAAGCTTTAAAACGCAACGGATTACCGCTTCCAAGATCTGTATCCGGGATTTCTACGATATTTTCATCTCGAACTTCATAACCATAGTAATCAATCGCTCTTGCGATTTTTTCTACTGTTGGATTGAAGTCTTCTCCATCTACTCTTTTACCAATATCTGGCAAACCAAAGCGCCTATCCCTTAATTCCTCCCGTTCTCTTAAAAGTCTATCGATAGCAGATGCCTTAGTTAACATTTCGTTCATATTGTATTACCTCCTATAAAAATATTTTTACATATATATTATACCATATACAGCCTAAAAAGTCTACTAAATGAGCAACGGAGCGTAGTATTAACAATACTAACAACTGCAAGTTGTGATTTGTAGAGAAGATTATATTTTTAAAAATTATAAGTTTGTATATAAAAATTTTATTATAATATTTTTCTTACTCTATATCAGAATTATTAACAAAATTATATTATTCATATCCAGTTCCTAGTTCAAGCT
>OFGE01000113.1_pt1 | contig 91334 bp, 65 predicted proteins | sample 1521681 | NCBI WGS metagenome assembly OFGE01 (sample SAMEA3504093, study PRJEB24116) | mouse gut metagenome | biome: mouse gut; feature: mouse-associated habitat; material: faeces | place: Denmark | collected 2011 | reverse complement strand
AAGCCGCGCACCCGAACGAAAACGGGTGCGCGGCAGTACCGCGATGCGCTCCGCCTCCGTTTGAGCTTTAGCTCCCCAGGGCGGTGAAATCGCGTTAGGTCATGCCTTGCTTCGACAAGACCTGTTCAAACCAGCGCGGGATGTCTCCATCCCTTTGCGGCAGCGATCCATATCCCGGGGGTAGCCTTACCTACCGGCTGCTTGTACGTTCAGTATACCCCATAGGCCGGGGGATGTCAACCACTTTTGCCGCCTTTTTCTCTACAGCTGCCGCAGGGCGGCCTCCAGGGCGGTCTTCTGGGTGGTGCCCTCGTCCTTCATCTTGATGACCCGGGCGGGGCATCCGGCTACCACGGCGTTTTCCGGCACGTCCTCGATGACCACCGCCCCGGCGGCCACCACCGCGTAGTATCCCTTTTCGGCGGCCTCTCGCGCCAGCTCAAGCGCATGCCCCGCCCGTTCGGTGGCTTTGGTCTGAACTTCATATCCAGCGACTTCCAGCCGACGGTGCGCCGTCGCGATTATCTCCCGCTTCGGAAGTATCCCCGAAATGGGATTCACTATCAAAAGTAACTTTTTGCTCATGTTTAGTGTATAAAAACGCGATTTAAAGGCTTCTATGGTGATGTTTTATAACATAATGGATTGTATAAATGCCAATTTTCTACAAAAATAACTAAAAATATCGAAAATTATGTTTTATAACATCACATTTTTTTTGGAATCGCTTTTCAGATGAAGTAATTTTGCGGTGTAAAAAATGAGAAAAGCCTTATAGGTACAACATAGAACCTTAATACCGATTTATCTTAGGTCTAATGCCTGAAAAACGGAAGTGATAAAATATTAACTGAAACAACAGGGTAATTGATTATTATTTTGACCTTAATCTGAAATTGGAAAAAGATACCGGCGGGAGTCGTCAATCTTTCTCACGAGCTTTCAACGTTCTGTTGGGGGCTCGTTAGTTTTTCAGAATAATCTTCCGGATAATACAAGAACAACAATGGCGGAAGCAATGTTTGCTTCCGCCATTGAATTGTCGTTATGTCCGGGCAGGCCGGAACAGTAATTATTTCTTCTTGGCGGGTGCGAATCCACGGAGTCGGAGAAGCGCGCCGGTATCGGGGGTGTGGCCGCGGAAACGCTTGAAGAGTACCATGGCGTCCTCGGTGTCGCCCGCCTGGAGAATGTTCTTCTTGAAGGAAGCCGCTGTCTTGGGGTCGAAGATTCCTTTCTCCTCGAATAGCTCCCATGCGTCGGCTTCGAGGACCTGTGCCCAGGTATAGGTGTAATATCCGGAAGCATAGCCGTCATCGCCGAAGATGTGCTTGAAGTAGGGAGAGCGGTAGCGGAATGTGATTTCCTTAGGCATGCCGATCTTTTCGGCTACCTCAGCCTCGAAGGCCGCGGGGTCGGCCACTTCCGTCTGCTGTCCGTACATCATGTCGAGAATGGCGGCTCCTACAGCCTCGGTGGTGACGAAGCCTTCGTTGAATGTTCCGCTTGCGGTGAGTTTCTCGATTACGTCATCCGGAATAGCCTCTCCGGTCTTGTAGTGGCGCGCATATTTCTTAAGCACTTCGGGAGCGAATCCCCAGTGTTCGTATAGCTGTGAGCAGAGTTCCACGTAGTCGCGGTCGACGTTGGTGCCGGCCAGCGACTTGTAGGGCGCTGTGGTGAGCATTCCCTGGAGAGCGTGGCCGAACTCATGGAAGAGAGTCTCCACCTCGTCGAGTGTGAGAAGCGAGGGTGTCTCGGCTGTGGGAGCCGTGAAGTTGCCGACATTGTATACGATGGGACGCTTGTAGGAGCCATCGCCGTAGAGACCGGCACCCTGCATCTGTTCCATCCATGCTCCCTGGCGTTTGGTGGCGCGGGGGAAATAATCGCACATCCAGACGGCTACATGTTCGCCGGTCTTTGCGTCGACCACATCGTAGACCATCACGTCCTCATGATATTTTGGAGCGTCGGGCATCGGGACCATCTTTACCCCGAAGAGTTTCTCCGTGGTGTCGAAGAGTCCTTTCTTCACGGCCTCGAGTTCGAAGTAAGGACGGAGGGATGCCTCGTCGAGATCGAATTTCTCCTTCTTTACCTTGTCAGCGTAATAGTAGTAGTCGTACGGGGCGATTTTGAAGCCGCCTCCATGGGCGTCTACGTATTTCTGCATGTCTGCAACTTCCTCTGCGGAGCGGGCTACAGCCGGTTCGAACACCTGCATCAACAGCTCGGAAGCTGCCTCCGGGGTCTTGGCCATCACGCGGGAGGTCATCATCCTGGCAAAGTTGTCAAAGCCCATAAGTCTGGCCTTTTCATTGCGCAGCCTGACTATCTCGGAGATGACCGGGAGGTTGGAATTGTCGCCGTACGATGCGAGGCTGGTGTATCCCTCGTAGACTGCCTTGCGGAGGCCGCGGTTGTCGGCATACTGCAGTACGGGCAGACGGCTCGGTGCATGGAGCGTGAAGACCCAGAGACCGTCAAGGTTGCGGGCCTTGGCCTCCTGGGCTGCCATCGCCACTGATGACTCCGGCAGTCCAGCGAGATCCTGCTCGTCGTAGACTACAACTGCAAACTGGTTTGTGGCGCTGAGAAGATTTTTGTTGAACTTGATGAAAAGTTTCGATATCTGGTCATTGATCTTGACGAGTTGCTCCTTTTTGTCGGCGGGAAGGGCCGCGCCCTGCTCGGCGAACTCGCGGTAATATTTCTCCACGAGGCGCTTCTGTACCGGTGTGAGTTTCAGCTTGTCGCGGGAGTCATATACCTGACGGATGCGGTCAAAGAGAGCCTGATTGAGGTTTACCTTGTTGTTGGCCTCGTTCAGCAGGGGGATTGCCTGCTCCGACATCTCGGCGAACTCGGGAGTGCCGAGAGCCTCCATATAATGGTAGAAGACAGCCGCCACGCGTTCCAGAATCGGAGAGAGATTCTCGAGCGGAAGGATGGTGTTGTCGAAATCGGGAGTGGCGCGGTTCATGACAATCGCGTTGATTGCGCGGTCCTGCTCCTCGATGCCGGCCTTGATGGCGGGGATGAAATCGGCTGTGGTGATTTTGTCGAAAGGGGCGATTTCATACTTTGTGTCGTACGGCTGAAGGAATGGATTCTGTCGTTCGGCAGCCATGGCGGTCGTGGTGTTGACGGCGAGGAGCAGAGCTCCTCCGGCCAGAATGGATGATAATCTCATTATTTGAAAGATTAGAAATAGATTTAAGATTTGGAGACAAAAATACAAAAAAATATTCCGGCGCCAAAATTATGATATATATTTTCTTTAAATATAATTCATTCTCGTTTTGTCAGAACCATTGAGGATAAAGGCAACGGCTCCCGGAGCCGGAGGGCTCGGGAGCCGGTTTAGGAACGCGCCTGACGCGTTGTGGAGTCGGGTCGGGGGATTATTTGCCGAGGTCGGCGGCCGGTTTGAACTTCACTACCTTGCGGGCCGGGATCTCGATTTTCTCTTTTGTGCGCGGGTTGATGCCGGTACGGGCTTCCTTCTCCATTACGGAAAATGTTCCGAATCCGATGAGCTGTACCTTATCGTCGTTGGAGAGCGCCTGGGCGATTGATTCGAGAACTGCGTCAAGAGCTGCCTTGGCGTCAACTTTGTTGAGTTTTGCCTTGGCGGCGATTTCGTTAACTAAATCTGTCTTGTTCATATAGGTGAATTTTAGTGAAGTCGGCTCCGCTTGGGTGACATTGTCAATGCCGGGTCATGGGTCGTCTTCGGGTTAGAGTATGGTTTTTCATTTAAGTGCCTTTCCACAAAAAATGTCAACGCTGTGGCTTGGGATAGATGTCCGTCGGGCTTCTGAAAGCACTTGAATTATTGTCCCGGACATTTACGCCCACAAATATAGCACATTATGGACTATCCACAAACAAATTCGGTAAAAAAAGCTTTTATTTTGCGGAATTTTTCCGAAATTTCTGTAATTTTATGGACTTTCCGACGCAAAATCACGGTAAATCAGCATAAAACCGGTATCTGTGGTTAAATCTATGCCTACAACATGAACATTTGTATGGCACCGGTAGTTCTGACTCCGTGTAATTTTCAAAGATGACAATATTAATTTTTGAAAAAACTCCGTTTTGTAATTATACCCATTTAGTTTTCCCGTGACGAAGTCGCGGGATAGAAAAAGATTAGATAATGGCATCATTCAGCTCAAGAATAGACATACCGCCCGTAACCAAGAATCTGCTTGTCATCAATATCATGTTATGGCTGGTGGAGTTCATATTTCCAGGTTTTGCCGAGCGGACCCTTCTTCCCCGCCTCGGGCTGCATTATATCGGCAGCGATCTGTTCAATCCAGCTCAGCTGTTCACATACATGTTCCTGCACGATCCTTCAGGGATCACGCATATATTCTTCAATATGTTTTCGCTCTGGATGTTCGGGCGGATTCTGGAGCGAGTATGGGGCGGCAAGAGATATTTGCTTTTCTACCTGGTGTGCGGCGTGGGTGCCGCATTTGCACAGGAGGCTGTGTGGGCAATGACGTGGCGCCATGAGTATATCCAGGGCATAGCCGCGCTCAACGGGTTGACCTACGACCACATGCAGCAGATTGTAGACCAGGCCACGGCAGCCGGTGATTCCGGATTTCTGGCGGGTATGGCCGACATGAAGAGCCGCATGATGACCGTCGGCGCTTCCGGCGCTATATTCGGTCTGCTGCTCGGCTTTGCTTTCGTGTTTCCCAACATGCCTCTCTATCTTTTCTTTATACCGGTTCCCATCAAGGCCAGATATATGGTGATCGGATACGCTGTTCTCGAATTTTTCTTCGGGGTGCAGGGTGGCGGTACAATCGCGCATTTCGCCCACCTCGGAGGAATGCTGTTCGGGCTGGCCATGATGCTCTACTGGAAGAAGAAAGGCACCTTGCACGGCAATGGCTACTATTGATACTATCGGCAGACGCGTAATGGAATGGTGCGGGGGCTCAAGAGTCCTCGCCACACTGCTTTCTGCCAATGTTCTGCTCAGCCTTATGCTGATGGCTGCCTGTGCGCTGTCAGGCATCACGGGAGTGCCGCCCGGTAGAATCGTGGAGCTTTTCACACTTTCTTCCGACATCAGCATTTTCATTACCCATCCCTGGACTTTGGCCACATACATGGTAGTGCAGCTATCGTTTCTTCATTTGCTTTTCAACATGCTGTGGCTCTATTGGTTCGGGAAGTTTTTCCTTGACGGGTGGCACGGGCGCAGGCTGCTGTGGGCATACATAGGCGGAGGACTCTCCGGAGGCGTTCTTTATCTGGCATCATGTAATTTCGGTGGAAATCCGGCAGGAATGCTTGCTGGCAGCAGCGGGGCGATTCTGGCGCTGATGACGGCTGTGGCTGTCAGGATGCCGGACTATCCGGTGAATTTTCTCCTTGTAGGAGAGGTGCGGATGAAGTGGCTCGCACCGATAGCGATTCTGCTGACAGTGCTCGGTGCAAGCGGCGGTGCCTTGATGGCGCATGTGGGAGGTGTTCTCTTTGGAGCTGCCTTCGCTTTGATAAGCCGTCGTCAATCTGCTGAACCTTTCTCCGGTTACGGTCGCGAGGACTATCCTTCAAAGACCCGGAAAATCTTTAACCCTCCTAAGGACGGCCCCGGGAATGTCGCCGATATACTGATGGAGCGCAGAAAGATGCACGAGCGGCTTGACGAGCTTCTCGACAAGGTCAGAATCTCAGGTTATGCCTCTCTCTCTGCAAAAGAACGAAAAGAACTCGACGACATATCGACGAGGCTAAAATAGAAATCGCAATGTTTTTACTTGTTGTAAAGCCGATAGTCAAGACAATACTCAGGATTGTCTCTATTGTCATTTTCATATTGACGGTCTTTGCGGCATACGGAGGCCGTTTCACACCGGACTTTTTCACTCTTCCCTCCATTCTATGTCTGGCCGCACCATATCTTGCCGTAACCACGCTGGTTATCTCCATTCTGTGGTTTATAGGATGCAAATGGATCACAGGCGGCCTCGGAATCCTTTCCCTTATAGCTTCCTGGTCAGCACTCGCCTCGATCACTCCGCTCAATTTCTCAAAACCGGCGAAAAATCCGGCCAACACATTTTCGCTGCTTACCTATAATATTGTACATGGTGTCGACCAGCAGCAGGAAGATGCGCAGACCGGTAACCGTTCTTTCGAATATGTCCTTCATTCCGGAGCCGACATAGTATGTCTGCAGGAGGTGCGGGATTGGAATGACCCGGAGGAGATTCCTAATTTTACGCGAGAGTTGCGCGATTCTCTGCGCACGGTCTATCCATATTGGGCCGGAGCGAAAGGCCCGAGCGACACCAAGGTGCTGTCGAAATTCCCGGTCATGGAAATCCGTGCCAGCTCGTTGATCGAAAATCGATTCGATCCGTATTGCTATACATTCTACAGAATAGATGTCAAAGGAAGGCCGCTCACTCTTGTCAATATCCATTTCACGTCATACGATCTTACCGACGATGAGCGCCGTGTGGTGACTGATGTGAAGAACGTGGATAGCGCCAAGGAGAGCATGCGCGAGATGAAGGGCACGATAGGGTCGAAAATGAGCGAGGGGTTCCGCAAGCGTAAGGTCGACGCGGAGAATCTGTGCACGGCTTTGCGGAAAATTGATGGCCCCCTGATATTATGCGGCGACTTCAACGATGTCCCCGAAAGTTATTCCTACCGTCTGCTGCGCGGGGAAGGACTCGAGGACGCGTACGCGCAGACCGGCTTCGGCCCGATGATCACCTACAACAAGCATTTGTTCTGGTTCCATATCGACCAGATCCTGTACCGTGGAGCGATCCGTCCTCTCTCGGTGAAAAAAGGCTCGCTTAAAAGCAGCGACCATTACCCTCTCACGGCCGAATTCGAATTCCGCCAATAGTACTGTTCCGCATTCGGCGCGGTGCATCGGAGTATTGCCGTATGTGTGAGTGGTTGAGTGTAGTGTTTGAGGGCCTGTCTTGTGGTTTTTTAGGGAGGCGGTGTGGGAAATTCGCGAAAAAAAAGTAATTTTGTAAAAAATCCAAGAAAAGAAACAGAATGACTATAGAGAATGTTATATCACGTGCCGTCAGTCTTGCCGTAAAGGATCTGTACGGTGCGGAGGCCGATCCGGCGTCGGTCAATCCCGCTCCGACAAAGAAAGAGTTTGAGGGTGACATGACGGTTGTGGTGTTCCCTTATCTTAAGGTATCGCGCAGGAAGCCGGAAGATACGGCGCGCGGGATAGGAGAGTGGCTCGTTGCGAATGAGCCGGCTGTGAAAAGTTTCAATGTGGTGAAGGGATTCCTGAATCTTACCGTCAATCCCGCATGGTGGCTCGGTATGCTTCATGACATTGCCGCCGACCCGGAGTTCGGCATGCGCCATGTCACGGAAGATTCCGATCTGGTGATGGTGGAGTATTCCTCGCCCAACACCAACAAGCCCCTGCATCTCGGTCATGTCCGCAACAATCTGCTCGGCTATTCGCTGTCGCAGATACTGAAGGCCAACGGCAACAAGGTTGTGAAGACCAACATTGTCAACGACCGCGGCATACACATCTGCAAGTCGATGCTGGCATGGAAGAAATGGGGCGAAGGAGCCACTCCCGACAGCACCGGCAAGAAGGGAGACCATCTTATCGGAGACTTCTATGTGGCTTTCGACAGGCATTTCAAGGAGGAAGTGAAAGAAATCATGGCCCGGGAGAACATTTCCGAGGAAGAAGCCAAGGAGAAGAGTCCGCTCATGGAGGAGGCCCGCGGTATGCTCCGTGGATGGGAGCAGGGGGATCCCGAGGTGCGCGCTCTCTGGAAGATGATGAACGACTGGGTCTATGCCGGCTTCGACGAGACCTACCGCCGTCTTGGTGTGGACTTCGACAAGATATATTATGAATCGGACACATATCTCGAAGGCAAGGAACTCGTGCTCAAGGGGCTCGAGGAGGGGAAGATGTACCGCAGGGAGGATGGTTCCGTATGGGCCGACCTCACTGCCGAAGGTCTCGACCATAAACTTCTCCTTCGTGCCGACGGAACGTCAGTCTATATGACCCAGGACATCGGCACTGCGAAACTCCGCTACCGCGACTATCCGATCGACCGCATGATATATGTGGTGGGCAACGAGCAGAACTATCATTTCCAGGTGCTGTCGCTGCTTCTCGACCGTCTCGGATTCAAATGGGGTAAGGATCTTACTCATTTCTCTTACGGTATGGTGGAGCTTCCAGAAGGAAAGATGAAATCGCGCGAAGGAACGGTGGTTGATGCCGACGACCTGATCGACACGATGGTTGCTTCCGCCCGCGAGACTTCGGCGGACAGGTTCAGGGACATGGACGAGAAAGAGGCCTCCGAGGTGGCCCGCATGGTGGGTCTGGGCGCCCTCAAGTACTTTCTGCTCAAGGTGGACCCGCGGAAGAACATGCTGTTCAATCCGAAGGAGTCAATCGATTTCAACGGCAATACCGGTCCCTTCATCCAGTATACCTACGCTCGGATCCGCTCGGTAATCCGGAAGGCGGAAGGATTCGACCCTCTGGCGCGGATCGAAGGTGAGCCCAACGAGAAAGAGTCAACGCTTATCCGCAAAGTGGCCGATTTCCGGAATGTTGTCCGCGAGGCAGGCGACAACTGTTCGCCGGCGATCGTGGCCAACTATGCCTACGACCTTGCAAAGGAATACAACCAGTTCTACCATGACTATTCCATCCTCCGCGAGGAGAACGCCGACGTGCGTAACCGCCGCCTGCTTATCTCCTGTGTGGTGGCGCGTACTCTCAAGGCTGCCATGAATCTCCTCGGCATAGAGATGCCCGAGCGGATGTAAGCGTCTTCTTGATTCGATAGAATTGGCAAGGTTTTTGTTATACTTAAAAACAATTAAGTGGCATTTAAAAATTAGTTAATGCTATTTCGGATGTATTTTGGGGCAATTTTGCCAAGTTGAAGAAGGAGTGATGCGAGCATCACGACTGATGAGACTTGGGCAAAATTGTTCAAAAGACACCGAAAGAGCATTAACGAAAGAAATCCACTTATACGTTAACTAATTTTTAAATGACACTTAATAAACCAGAATATATGGATTACATGAATCAATCCCCCACTCCACCTCCCTTCTATGGAGGCCAGGAGGTGGCTCGTCAGACCAATGCCGTGATGAAGCGCGTATACGTGCGCATGTTCATCGGTCTCCTCGTTTCGGCGTTTTGCGCACTCGGCATAGCAAGTTCGCCCTCATTGCTGCAGATGTTCTACGGCAACGCCTTCATGATGTGGGTTCCGTTCATCGCGATGCTTGTGATGGCATGGGTGCTCCCGAGCAAAGCCACTAAGATGTCGACCGGGGCCGTGCTCGCATGTTTTGTAGTGTTCTCCGCCCTGATGGGAATCACGCTTGCCCCGATTTTCCTCGTATACCGAATGGGTACGATTGTCTATACATTCTTCATCACGGCCGGTACGTTCGGCGCGATGTCGGTCTATGGATATTTCACCAAGACTGATCTTACGAAGATAGGCAGCTTCCTGTTCATGGCCCTTATCGGCCTTATTATCGCGAGCGTAGTCAATATTTTCCTTGCCAATTCCACATTCGAGTGGATTATCTCGATTGTCGGAGTGCTGATCTTCACCGGTCTCACCGCCTGGGACACCCAGCAGGTAAAGGCTCTCGCACGCGCCAATCTCGACCCAGCCATGGCCGACAAACTGGCTACGATCGGAGCGCTCAACCTCTATCTCGACTTCATCAACCTCTTCCTCTATATCCTTCGCATCTTCGACCGCAGCTGACCGCATGATTATCAGGATAAATACTGAGGATAATTGTAAAGATACACAAGTATGGATATTAACGGGAAGGTTTTAGAAAAAGTCCGTGAATACATCTCTGCCGACGAGAGTTACGACGACGATGCGCAGATCACCATCGACCCGGAGTCGCTTGAAGTGGGACTTGTGGACGGCGAAGAGGCCGACGGCCTTGCCGACAGCATCGACTGTTATCCGGCCATGGACTTTGTGGAGATGACCGCCGACGGAAAGTGGGTTCCCGATACGGAAGCGATAGCGTCCGTCGCGGCAGAGTATGCCGGCTGACGGTAGTGTGAATAACTGAATTCCGACTGCGGTCAGCTTGCTGATAAAAAGAAATATATTGAAATAAGAAGGCCCCGGAGCAATCGCTTCGGGGCCTTCTTGTGTCTTGGGTATCGGTTTTTTTCAATCGTTATCGTCGTGGCGGCGGTGGCTGAATGTGCGTGGTCCGCGGTCACCGTCGTTGCGTGGTCCGCGGTCACCGTCGCGGCGCGGACGGCGGTCACCTTCACGGCGAGGTCCGCGGTCTCCATCGCGGCGCGGACGCGCCTCGCGCTCGACATAGCCTTCTGGTTTCGGCATCAGCGCTCGCATCGACAGACGGTATTTGCCGGTTTTCTTGTCTATTTCGATAAGCTTCACTTTCACCTTGTCACCCTCTTTGAGTTTGCTGGCAGCCATGTCGTCGAGACGTTCCCAGGCAATCTCGCTGATGTGGAGAAGGCCGTCACGTCCGGGCATGAACTCGACAAACGCGCCGAAGTCGAGAATCGAACGGACTGTGCCTTCGTAGATCTCTCCCTCCTCGGGCTGAGCCACGATAGCTTTGATTTTGGCCAGAGCCGCATCGATGCTTGCCTTGTCGCTGGAAGCGATTTCAACGCGACCGATTCCGAGTTTCTCGTCCTCGTCGATTGAGATGGTGGTGCTCGTCTCTTCCTGGATTCCCTGGATCACCTTGCCCTGCGGTCCGATCACGGCGCCGATCATCTCCTTGGGTATCTCGATGGTGATTATACGCGGCACGTGAGGCTTGTAGTCCTCGCGCGGAGCAGGGATTGTCTCGTTGATGATATTGAGGATATGGAGACGGCCTTCGCGGGCCTGGTCGAGAGCCTTGGCAAGAATCTCATAGCTGAGCCCGTCGCACTTGATGTCCATCTGGGTGGCCGTGATACCTTCTGTGGTGCCGGTCACCTTGAAGTCCATGTCGCCGAGATGATCCTCGTCGCCGAGAATGTCGGAGAGAATGGCATATTTCACGTTGTCGGTGTCGGAGATAAGCCCCATGGCCACGCCGGCTACGGGACGCTTCATCCTGACGCCGGCGTCAAGCAGCGAGAGAGTTCCGCCGCAGACGGTTGCCATCGACGAGGAACCGTTGCTCTCGAGGATGTCGGAAACGATGCGGCAGGTGTAGGGGAAATCATCGGGGAACATGCGCTTGAGGGCACGGTGGGCGAGATTTCCGTGACCGATCTCCCGGCGTCCAACGCCGCGCTGCGGCCTTGCCTCGCCGGTGGAGAAGGGAGGGAAGTTGTAGTGCAGCAGGAAGCGCTCCTTGCTCTGGTTGAGAACGTCGTCGATGATCTTCTCATCGAGGGTGGTTCCGAGAGTGGTGGTGACGAGAGCCTGGGTCTCTCCGCGGGTGAACACCGCCGCTCCGTGAGGACCGGGGAGGTAGTCCACCTCGCACCAGATGGGACGGATCTCCGTGGTCTTGCGGCCGTCCAGACGTATTCCCTCGTCGAGAACACAACGGCGCATGGCTTCCTTCTCCACGTCGTGGTAGTAGCGCTTCACCATGGCGACGCGCTGGTCGGCACTGTATTTCTCCAGCTGCTCCTCGGTCATCTCGGGGAGTCCGGCTATGTACTCTTCGCAGATGGCGTCGAACTGCTCGTTGCGCCAGTGCTTGTCGGCGGCTCCGGTGCGGGCGATGGCGTAAGCCTTGTCGTAACATTTGGCCTTGACGTCGGCACGGAGTTCGTCATCGTTGATTTCGTGGCAATACTCGCGCTTGGTCTCCTTGCCCGCTTCTTTCATCAGTTCGAGCTGCGCCGTGCAATGCTTCTTGATTTCCTCGTGCGCGACTTTGAGAGCCTCGAGAAGTTCAGCTTCCGAAACTTCGTTCATCTCTCCCTCTACCATCATTATATTGTCGTAGGTGGCGCCTACCATCAGTTCGATGTCGGCGTTCTCGATCTGCTCGAATGTCGGGTTGATTACCCACTGGCCGTCGACGCGGGCCACGCGGACCTCCGAGATAGGACCGTTGAAAGGCACGTCGCTGCACATCAGGGCCGCGGATGCGGCGATGCCGGCGAGTGCGTCGGGCGCGTTGTTTTCATCGGCCGAATATAAAGTGACATTGACAAATGTCTCGGCATGATAGTTGTCGGGGAAGAGAGGACGGAGAACACGGTCCACAAGACGCGAGGTCAGGATCTCATAGTCGTTCGCACGGCCTTCACGCTTCAGAAAACCGCCCGGATACCGGCCGATCGATGCGTATTTCTCTTTGTATTCTACTGTGAGGGGCATGAAGTCTACTCCCTCGCCGGCCTCTCGCGCCGAACATACGGTGGCCAGCAACATCGTGTTGCCCATGCGCACCTCTACCGCTCCATCAGCCTGCTTGGCAAGTTTGCCGGTCTCGATGGTTATCTCGCGACCGTCGGGCAGCTTGATGGCTTTTTTGATTGGATTCATAAAATTCGTTATTGTTTTTCTTCGCAAAAAAGCGGGGCGCCCGCATGATGCTGACGCCGTTATTTCAAAATTTCCACAAATATAATAAATTATTTTCATTTCAGGACTCTTTTCATTCATTAATATCGGAAAGAATATTAGAAAGTTAATTTAAGTGGCCGAGTGGGTGCGAAATTCAGATAAAAGTGCTAATTTTACGATTTGAAACAAGTATTGAAACAAGTATCGGAATGAAGATAAGAGATTTTGTATTGATGGCCGCGCTTGCGGCGGTGGTTTCGTCGTGTGGCGATCCCGAATTTAAGGTGTCGGGTGAGATATATGGAGGCGAGGGGAAGACCCTTGTCCTTGAGAAATCTGACTTTTACGGCCGCTGGATTCCGGTGGACTCGACCAAAGTCGGTGACAACGGAGAATTTTCCATCAGGTCGGACGCGCCGGCCTCTCCGGAAATTTACCGTCTTGCACTGTGCGACAGGTTCATCTATTTCCCGGTGGATTCTGTGGAGAGTCTCAAGGTTACGTCGGATGCCGCTGATTTTGGAGTCAGGTTCAGTCTTGAGGGTACGCCCCAGGCCGCGCGTATGGCGGAATTCGAGAAGTCGCTGCAGAAGCTCGATATGTCGCAGCCCGACAGTGTCACATCTTTCAAGCGCAGGGCCTATATGGACTATATCCGTGACGGCCAGGGATCCATTGTAAGTTACTATGTGCTGACCAAGACCCATGGCGGGAAGGCCCTGTTCGATCCCGAAGACCCGTCGGATACCAAATATTATGCGGCTGTAGCCACCCAGTTCCAGGAGTTCCGTCCCTCGGATCCACACGGACCGATACTCCGCGATGTATCGCTGCAGGCCATGAAGAAACGCAACCGCTCGCAAGGTAAGCGCATGGTGTTCCAGGCCAGTGAGACCAAAGTGCTTGATGTGGAGCTCCAGAATGAGACAGGAGAGAACGTCAGGCTATCCGATGTCGTAGGGAAAGGGAAGCGTGTTGTAGTGGTGTTTGCGATGATGAATCTTACGGAGTCGCCTGAATTCAACCGTCAGCTTTCTGAAATAAGGAACTCGAAGGATGTGGAACTGTATCACATATCGTTCGACGCCGATCATTATGTGTGGCGCGACGCAGCCCGCAATCTGCCGTGGATCACAGTAATAGATCCGGGTGGTATGTCGAGCGACGCGCTTGTGAAGTACAATGTCGGGACTATTCCCGCATTCTTTATCCATGATGCCGGTGGCGAACTCGTGGACCGCGCTTCCGATTTCAGGGAACTGTCACAAAAATTATGACAATGGACTGGAAGGAATTATTGGCGAGACTTCAGGAGGAGGGAAACCTTCCCGAGGGGGAGGAGACAGTCTGCGGTGATGAAGAGAATGCCGTGGAAGAGGGACAGCACGGTCCGCTCAGGGTGATTACCGACCGCAAGGGTCGCAAAGGGAAGACTGCCACCATCATCGAGGGGTTCACTCTTGATGATGGCGGAGTGGCGGACGTGGCCGCGAGACTGAAGAAGCGTCTCGGCACGGGAGGAAGCGCGCGCGGCGGAGAAATCCTCATTCAGGGCGACTGCGCGGCCAAAGCCGCGGAAGCGCTCCGGTCCATGGGGTTTAAAGTCAAGTAAATCACAGACTGTCATGTTGACTCTTCAGCGCGCATCGGCAGGCTCGGGCAAGACGTTCACTCTCGCCAGACAATTCATCTGGTTTTTCATCACCATCAGGCCGGATGGAGAGGAGCGCCGTCTGCGCACCGATGCTGAACTTGACGACTCCCTCAGCCATATCCTGGCCGTGACATTCACCAACAAGGCCACCAACGAGATGCAGATGCGAATAGTCGACAGCCTTCATTCGCTTGCCTCTTACCGTCCTGGCGACAAGGTACATCAGTACATGGAGGACTTCGCCACCTCCCTCCATGTCGACTATGGCAGTATCGCCCGCGTATGCGATCGGGCGCTGAAAGTGTTGCTCGCCAATTATTCTGATTTTAATGTGTCGACCATCGACTCATTTTTCCAGCTCGTGCTGCGTACATTCGCATACGAAACGGATATCAGCGACAGCTATCGCGTGGAACTCGAAAGCGATTTCCTCTCCCGCATGGCCATCAACGCCATGCTCGATGAAATCGACTCCGATGAATGCCGTGAGGATTCGGTTTATTGGGTGCGCAGACTGATCGATTCCGAAAAGTCCGGAAAATGGAATATTTTCCAGAAGAAAGAAGCATTGCGGGGACACGGCACCAACCCCTACACGGAACTTCTACGGGCTGTCAATCGCCTTGACAACGAGGATTTCCGTGCCGTAAGGGATGTTGTGGAGGATTATTTCAGGAGCGGTCCCGATTTCAAGGAGGTGTTCGAGACCCTTCATGCCGCTTACGACGGTGCGGTTGAAAAGCTGCTTGCGGAGCTGAAGGAAGCCGCAGCAGCGCTTGACAAGGTAATTCCCGACGATCTCAGAGAGAAAGGATCGGGCAGCGATCTGGGCAGGCTTGCAAAATTCGGGAAGAACTGCAGGGAGCTGTCTCCTGATAATCCGCTGATATATGCCTCGACCTCAAAAATGCCGGTGCTTGACGAAAAGTTTTTTGCCAAAAGCGGCGTGGCGAAGTACTTCAGGAGTTTTCCGGATGCTCTCGCGATAATCGCTCCTTTGGCCCGGGAGGCCAGCGACCGCTATCAGAAATTCATAGAATATGCAATGACACCGACCTACCGGCACTGGACCCTGTATAAAAAGAATATACCCTATCTCGGGCTTATGCGCGCCGTCGGGGAGAAGCGGCGCGAATATCTTGACGAGACCAACAGCGTCGAGCTCGGCGAGACCTCTTCGATACTCCGCCGGATTATCGGAGATTCCGACACTCCGTTCATCTATGAGAGACTCGGTACATATCTCGACCATTTCCTTATTGATGAGTTTCAGGACACCAGCCGGATGCAGTGGCACAATCTCCGGCCGCTCCTGTCCGAGAGCATGTCGCGCGGCAATGACAACCTGATAATCGGCGATGCCAAGCAGAGTATCTACCGGTTCCGCAACGCCGATCCGTCGCTTATCACGGAGACGGTTCCCGCGCAGTTTTCTGACAGCCTGGACCCGGACGTGGATTCCGATGTCAAAAATACCAACTGGCGTTCATCGTTGCGTGTGGTGGAGTTCAACAACTCCTTCTTCAGTTTTCTCGCCGACAGGATCGACGGGTGTCGTCCGGCCGGGGAAGGCTGCACGCGCCTTGACTTCAAAGAGCTGTATTCCAATGTTGTCCAGGAACCGAATCATAAGGCCGAGAAGGGATACGTTAAAGTGACGGTGCCCGAAGCAAGCGACAAAGGCAGTTATACCGACATTGTATGTTCCGAAGTTCCCCACGTGATAGAGGATGCGCTCGCGCGCGGATACAGAATGCGCGACATCGCTGTTCTTGTGCGTGCGCATTCGGAGGGAGAGGCGGTTATTTCGGCGCTTATGGCATACAATGACCGGGCCACGATGAAGATAGCTTTTGTCAGCGAGGATTCTCTGAGGCTCGTCTCATCCGAGGGCGTGCGTATCCTCGAGGCGGCGCTGCGGAGTGTGGCGTCCGGCGCCCGTCCGGACATTGATACAGCGGAAACCGAAGGTGTAAGGAAAAGAGTGGGGAACTGGTCAGACATGGAATGCGACTTCAGGTTTTTCGCTCTCGGTCACGCTGATCTGCCCGTGGCGGAGCAGATGCGTATGTTCCTGCGGCAGGGTTCAGACTTCGACGCTCTCGGTTCGGTATTGGGAGATATGCAGACTCTTGCGCTTCCGGCGCTTGTGGAGGCTCTGGCCGGCAGTCGTCTGATGCCTCCGTCCGTCCGGCGCCGCGATGCGGTGTTTATCTCTGCTTTCCAGGATATCGTGCTTGAATATTGCGAGGAAAAACCCACTGACATAGCCTCTTTTCTGACCTGGTGGGAGCGAAAGAGGGTGTCGGCTTCCATCTCGTCGCCCGAAGACACTGATGCTGTCAGGGTAATTACTGTCCATAAGGCCAAAGGTCTTGAGTACCCATGCGTGATTGTGCCGTTTGTGACGAGTGATCTCAGCGACTCTCTGCCGAAACGTTCTCCCGAATGGAGATGGGTGGCGCCTCATCTCGGAATGCCGGACGGTTCCGGGAAACTCCGGTTGCCTCCGTATATGCCGGTCGCCATCGACGAAAGTCTGGCCGATACCGTGCACCATCCGTTGCTGACTGAGTATTACGACATGCTGAAGATGGATGAACTCAACGCGACATACGTGGCCTTCACACGTGCCGTCGACGAGCTTCATGTCTTCGCTTTCAAGGGAAAGGAGAAGGATTCGGCGAGAATAGCGGATTTCCTCATGCGGTTTGCCGGAGAATGGAGCGTCGCGCCCTCTGCCGGACTGTCGCTGCTGCCGCCTGAACTTATCAGAGGCAACGGCAACTCTTACGAGATAGGCGAGCCGCCTGTGAGGGATGCGGAAGAATCGGGAGGAGTGTCTGACCATATAATCCTCGAGGACTACCCGGCCCGTCCCACCCCCGACTATATCAAATACAGGGAAGAGGACCTTTCCGCGCTTCCCGCTTACAGAGACGCCGTCGGGGACGGAGAGGAGGAACAGGAAGAACCGGAAGAGTTGGATCTCGATCCCCGTTCGGAGGGAAACATCAAGCACGCTATCCTTGAGAGGATGCGTGTTGTCGATGACCTCGAGCCGGCACTGCGCCATCTGACGGTGGACGGCACATTGCTTCCCGACATGGTGGATGAAATCCGCGAATCATTGCGGCATAAACTGTCGGATCCAGACGTATCACGGTGGTTCGGCAGGGATGTCCGTGTCATCGCGGAGCGGCCGTTGCTTCACCGTGGCTCCATGCTGCGACGCCCTGACCGTATAGTGGTGTTTCCCGACGGTCATGCGGAGCTGGTGGACTATAAGTTCGGGAAAGTGCGTAAAGACAAACGCTATGCACGCCAGGTACGCCGATATGTGGAACTGCTGAAGTCGACGGGACTTTTCCCGAAAGTCTGCGGTTATCTTTGGTATGTCAACGAGGGGGTGGTGCAGTACGTGTGTGACTGACCGGTCATGCGGTAGTCCCGGTCATATCATAAAACAGTCTCTAAAATCCCCATGCCGTTAATTGACGTCCGATTTCTTGCATATACCGCCGAAAAAGGTTAAATTTGCACTAAAATCAACATTTAAAAAGTTTTGGATCCAGACCCTTTGCCGGCGACGCCGGTTCTTAATGCGATACTGCTGGCCGTGAAGGCCCTGACTTTGCACAGCCCGGAGACCATTTCCTGGCTGGCGTGGGGAGTGATAATAGTCATGGCCGCTTGCTGTCTCTTCATGTCGGCGTTTGTGTCCGGAAGCGAGATCGCCTATTTCGGGATCACACGTCGCGAGGCTGAAGAACTTGAGGAGAGTGATGACCCGCGAGACCGTACGGTGACGGGAATGCTGAGGGATCCGGAGTTGCTTCTCGCCACAATCCTGATCACGAATAATCTGGTGAATATCACACTTGTGGTACTTCTCAACTATGCCATCAACGAGGTGGTGACGTTTAACAGTACGGTGGTGAACTTCTTGGTGCAGACGGTCTTCATGACTTTCCTGCTGCTTCTGTTTGGCGAAATCTTTCCCAAATTAGTGGCCCGCGGCCGCCAGCTGCGCTGGGTGCGCATGTCCAGTTCCGGAGTGAAGTTTCTCTGTAGGATTTTTGGCCCCTTAGCCCGGACTATGGTGAAATCGACGGTGATTGTCAACAAGATAGTAACCAAGAAGAAGGAAAATATATCCACCGGCGAGCTCGAAAAGGCACTCGAGATTTCTGATGTAAAGGAAGGCAAGGACAAGGAGATGCTCGAAGGCATCCTGTCGTTCGGTGAGCGCGATGCACGCGCCGTCATGATATCGCGTGTCGATGTCACCTCCATCGAATGTCATGATTCATGGGAGGAGGCCATCAGGACAATTCTTGAGTCCGGATATTCGCGTATACCTGTATATGACACAAACCAGGATTCCATCTGCGGAATTCTATACAGCAAGGACCTTCTTCCTTATATAGGCAGAAAGGTGCGTCCGAACTGGCAGACTCTCCTTCGCGATGCGTATTTTGTCCCTGAGTCGAGGATGCTTGACGACCTGCTCGAGGATTTCCGCAAAAAGAAAATACATATCGCCATCGTGATCGATGAATACGGATGTACCCAGGGTATCGTCACTCTGGAGGATATAATCGAGCAGATTGTGGGTGATATCGATGACGAATACGACGAGGTGGACTCGATGTACCGCAGGATCTCGCCTGGGGTCTATGAGTTCGAGGGAAAGATACCTATCGTAGATTTCTGTCATGTACTTGACATACAGGAGGAGGATCTCGGAGATGTAGGGGATGCAGAGACACTGGCGGGACTGCTGCTTGAAATCAAGGGAGACTTCCCGTCGATGACGGAGACACTTGCGCGCGGACGTCTTCGTTTCCATGTGATAAGTATGGAGAAGCGCCGTATCATGAAAGTCAAGACGGAGATAATCCCCGCTCCTGGTGTACAATGACAGCCGGAGTCCGGATATGGTCGGATTTAAATAGTAAAAAGTTTATGGAAACGGAATTTATTTATTGGAGGCATCCATCACTTCCCGGAATCAAAGTGGAGGAGGTGAGCGGAGGAGAAGATCGTCAGGGCAATGTATGGCTTGAGATGGCCAGACAGATATATTGCGAGAACGGCAAGGATACATATCGCGAGATAGGACATTTCCATAACGGCGCTCCCTTTCTTTACGGCGAGCAGGGCCGCATATCGGTCACCCACTGCCGCGGACTGCTTGCGGTCGCCACGCTGCCTCCTACGCCGGAGGTGGAACTTGGCGTGTTCTCCGAACGCACCGCTTTGGGCATAGATGCGGAGCGGGCAGACCGGACGCAGGTGCTGAAGGTGCGCGATAAATTTCTATCGGAAACCGAGCTTAGGATGGTGGCGCCCGAAGATACCGAGGCAAACATAATTGCCTGGACATCGAAAGAGGCTGCCCTGAAAGCCGTAATGGATCCATCGATCGACTGGCGCGAGGATATCCGCATTCTGCGTATGCCCCGGATCGGCCCGGCTGTTGTGATGTATGATCCGGCGGAGTTCCATGCAGCAAGTAAGGATGAGCTTTTAGAGAGGGTCACGGGGCGTGCCGAAGTTACACTTCGTGCAGACAGCGACGCGTCTGCTGCAGTTGTGGAACTGCTTCTGTACAGCTACCGTAGCGATGACCATATAGTCACACTTGCCTATTCTCCGAAATGCGCCAAATTCGGACGCAATTCCCAATAATCGGTGCGATGATCCGAATAACTGGATATGTAAATCCCGGTCATTCGGACGGGACCCTTGATAATCTGTAATCCAACGGTTGTTTTAAGGTGCTATATAAATCACCTATCTTGTTGATTAGTAATGTTTTGGTGCAATATTTAGCCCTATCTTAGACAAAATAACAGTGGCCCATTTGTTAATGGACCTCCGGTCCCTGCTTCATGTCCGGCTCTGATTCGGGGAGGCCGGTTTACGGTGTCAGTTCTTGCGGTTTTCGGTGATTTCCAATCCGAGTCCCAGAGCCTGGAGCAGTTTCTCCACAGTCTTCATTGAGGGATTGGCATAATTGCCTTCGATTGATTTGATCATCCGGACGCTGACTCCTGACATGTCGGCGAGCGACTGCTGGGTAAGTCTCAATTCCTGCCGACGTTTCCTAATCTCTTGTCCAATATTCATGTCGCCTTTTCTTTATAATGAGTCCGACTCTTCAGACTCAGGCAAATAAAAATTGTAAATTATAAATTACAAATTGTAAATCTTAAATATGCTCTATCCTGCCTTGTATGTCGGCATGATAGAAAAATTAGAGAGTACCCGCAGTGCGGGACGGGATCGATTCGGGTTATACTGGTTATTCAGAATTTCTTAATGTAAGTTATAGAAATAATAACCAAATAAGTTATTTGCAAAAATAATTCTTTGTCATGATTTTTACAAATCAATCGCAAAATGCTTAAGTCAATTTTTACAATTTAAACATTTATTAACTTAATGATGCAGTATTTTTGCATAGCTGAATATTAATTTGCATCTCAACCGGGAATGATACATCCTCCTTGATGGAACGGCCGGATGTTACGACAACGACACGATGATGACAGCGATTGAAAATGCAAGTCCTCGGACCATGAAGGACCCCGGGGACTTGTGTCATTCACTACTATGACATGATCATTTGTAATAGATGAATATCGGATGCGACTCACGGTTCATGCGGTCAAGTGCGGTGACGGCGAATGTCACTCCCGGCTCAGGGTAGATCCGTACACGCGTGAACGGAGTCAGAGCCACTATTGTCTGAGGATCTCCAGTGTCCTGAGGCTCTCCGGGAAAAAATTCATAGACGGCATAGCGCACCACATCAGATTCAGATTCTGATGAACCCCGTCGCGGGGCTTCCCAAGACAGGAATGCCTCTTCCCCGGTTTTATCTATTTTTACTTCACTGACACTTTTCGGTGTCTTTTTCAGGTCGCCGTATGCAGGGGGCAGGGCGATCGTCGACTGATATTTCATAGCCAGTGAATCTGCGGCGCCCTTGTAGTTGCCGGTTACCCAATAGCCGTGCCACCACACATTCCCTTTCACATTCGGCAGACGCCTTGAGAGGCGAACCTTGGTATCAAGTTCGTTCCGGTCGTTGTTGCCGGGGTCGGGGGAGTCCATAGTCCGTTTCACATCCCATCCGATGTAGATGTCGGCTCCGTTGGCATTATCGTTCCACCATTGTGCGAGATGCCGGCTTGGAGCCGCTTTCGTGTCGAGACTCCAGTAAAGTTGTGGCGCTAGATAATCCACCCAGCCCTTTTTGGCCCAGAGAATGACATCTGCGTAAAGATCATCGTAATTCTGGAGGCCTGTGCTTTCCGAGCCGCGAGGATCCGTCCTTTTATTGCGCCAGATTCCGAAAGGACTTACACCGAAGCGTACCCATGGTTTGGCTTCCTTGATTGTGGAATGGAGCTGTTCGATAAGGAGGTCGACGTTTTTACGGCGCCAATCGGCTATATTCTGTCCGTCGGCGAACTTGCGGTAGCTTGCGTCATCCGGTATTTTCTTTCCGGGAGCCGGATAAGGGTAGAAATAATCGTCGATATGTATGCCGTCGATATCGTAACGGTCCACTATGTCCTTAATCACCTTGCAGATGAAGTCGCGGTTTTCCTGATAGGCGGGGTCAAAGAGAATCTGACCGTTATATCGGAAAAAGCGGTGCGGTTCCTTGTTAGAATCGTGACTTGCCGGAAGCACCTCCTTTGCTGTCGAAGTTACACGGTATGGATTGAGCCAGGCATGGAATTCCATACCCCGCTTGTGGGCCTCCCCGATGGCGTACTCCATGGGATCCCACATCGGCGACGGTGCCTTGCCACGTTTGCCGGTGAGCCATGCGCTCCAGGGTTCGAGTTCCGACCTATAGACGGCGTCGGCTGTGGGGCGCACCTGAAAGATAACGGTATTGCACCCGGTTCCGGCAAGTTTGTCGAACTGGTCGCGGATATATGCCTTGGCCTGCTCCGTGCTCTTGTCCTGCCATTGGTTCTGACCTATCACATGGAGCCACGCGCCGCGGAATTCCCGTTTGGGATTCCTTTCCGACGCCGTCACGGATCCGGCAGCTGCCGTTGCCATGACAGAGAATATGGTCAGAATCGCGCACAATATTTTTTTCATAGTATGATCGATATTTTGAATAAACGGTATTTTCTTTATTGCATCGTAGTTTCCAAATTATTTTTTCCTTCCATTCCGATTCCGAAGAGTGCGAAATCGTAGAAAGCCGGATCATCGGGTCTCAGCTGCCGCATCTCTCCGGTGAGAAGTTCCACGGCTCGCCGGTCATTGCTTTTACGTTCGAGTATGCCGAGGTTCCGCGCTGTATTTCCCACATGTACGTCGAGCGGAATATACAGGCGGCTTTTGGGTATTGATTTCCAGACGCCCATATCCACGATTCCGTCGTCCCTGACAAGCCAGCGGAGAGCCATGTTGAACCGTTTTAGCGCGGTGTTCCGGAGATTGACCGGAAGACATCTCGAACATACATCTCCGTTGTTGGCTCCGCACATCACCTTCTGCATCTCTTCTGTAAGCCGCCATGCCGGTGCGTTGTCTTCTCCCGCACGCACGCTGTGCGCAAACGCGTCGACGCTGCCGTAATTGCGGAATATCTCCCGCAGTCCGCGAAGGAAATACTGGAGATGGCGGGCGAAGAAAGTACGGTGGATGTTCATGCCGGGGTCAAGATCCCCGTATCCTTCCTCCATCACGAAAGCGTGCGGCTGCCAGTCCATCAGGGAGAACATCCTCTCTGCGTCGCGACATATCATGCGGCGGTTTCCCCAGGCGATTATCGCGGAGAGAAAGGCCGCTGTCTCGATGTCGGGCAGAGATTCGAAACGACGGGGAAACTGTACGGGATCGTCGGCTATGAATTCCGGGCGGTTTATTCGTGTAGCCTCGGAATCAAGAAGTTCTGCTATATCGTTGTTTACCATTATTTGTCTTGCTTTTTAGAGAAGTCCCTGGCCGGATTCTTGTCGAGTTCTCGGGCCACGTCGGGGCGCACTGTGCGGAGAGTCGACACAAATGCCGAGTCGAATGCCAGGGCGCTCTGTTCCTTGCCGGCCATGCGGTATTTGCTCTGTCTGGAACGAGCCTCGAGCAGCAGGCCCTGCAACTCGGTGGTGTCTTTCCAGTTACGCTGCACGAATATCCGTGCGGCCTCCCGGCCATCAATGATCGCGGCCTCGGTCTCGGCCACATCTTCGGCGTCCTTGTCTGTTTTCGAGCATGACGACAGGAGAGAGGAGAATACAGGTCCGAGTCCGACCGTCATGACTATAAAGAGAGCCACTGAAGCGGCTCTCTTTATATTTCCATATTTCATAGCGTAATATGATGTTTTATGTTCAAAATCTTACTTGCCGTAGAGTTCGTTCCACCATCTGGGATCGTCCTGAAGCCATTTGGCAAACCATGCCATGATGGTGTTCTGCCATACGATGCGGCTCTCGAAGCCTGCCACCACATGGTTCTCGTCCTGCACCGTTATGAACTCCACGTCGCGTCCGAGGATGCGCAGGGCGTTGAAGAGCTGGATGCTCTCGCCGATAGGCACATTGGTGTCGACCGTGCCGTGGAGCAGGAGGAGAGGGGTATGGATCTTGTCGGCATTGAAGAGCGATCCCTGCTTTGTGAATAGTTCCGGGTCGGTCCAGGGATAGCTCTTGGCTGCAGCCACGCTGTTATAGGAATATCCCCAGAAACCCTCTCCCCAGTAGCTGGTCACATTCGATATGCCGGCGTGTGATACTGCAGCGGCGAATATGTCGGTGAGCGTCTGCAGATATTGAGTCATGAAACCGCCGTAGGATGCGCCGATGCAGCCGATCTTCTTGTCGTTGACAAATGAATGTTCCTTGCAGAATAGCTTTACGCCCTCGATGATGTCCTCTGCAGTGCGTTTGCCCCATGCGTTGACATGGCGTGCGGAAAATTCCTGACCGTAGCCAGTGGTGCCGCTCGGATTTATGAGATACACCACATAGTCGCGTGACGCGAATGTCTGCGGGCTGTATAGGTGATAGAAGGTTGAGGTGGTGGGGGCAGTGCCGCCGTAGTAGTAGACGATCATCGGGTACTTCTTCTGTGGGTCGAAGCCGGGAGGCAGACAGAAATATCCGTCGATTTCCGTACCGTCGGATGCGGTGAACTTCCACTGCTCCATCTTGCCGAACTCAATGTCGCGGACGTTCTCTTTCTGGGGATCTGCCACGATGGTCTCCTTTCCGGTCTTGAGGTTGACAAGGGCGGCCACGCCGTCATCGGTGAAGCTGCCGCCGCGGTAGGCTATCCATTTCGATTCGTTGTCGCCCATGGAGAAGTCCTTCACGTAGGGCATCGATGTCCCGATCCTGATGATCTTGCCGTCGGAGGGATCGAGACGATAGATGAAATTGTCGAAACCAGTTTCGGCGCGGAAATAGATCTTGCCGTCGGCATGGTTCCAGACTGCGCCCCCCTCGAGCGAGGGGGCGAAGTCACGCGTCATTGCGCGGACTTTGCCGGTGGCTTTGTCGAGGATGAATCCCTGATGGTCAAAATTGTTGGCGATGGGATGCGGCGCATAGTTCGCCCCGATTCCTCCGAAAGCTTCGGGATGGGCCGTGATGAATATCTGGCTGGCATCTGGCGAATATCTGGCATCGGTGATGAATCCCTGTTCCTCCTTTATAAGCGTGTCGGTGCGGAGTGTGTTGATGTCCATCTCCACAAGCGACATGAAATAGAAAGGATATGTGTCTGGCTGCTGACGCTGGGCGATGTAGAGAAGTTTACTGCCGTCCTGCGAATAGTCGGTGATGGATGTCGAGGGACCGCCATAGGTCACTGGAACGGCAAGGTGGCTCTCCAGATCATACCGCACAAGATAATAGCGGTCGCGATCGCCCGGAATGCGGTCGTCGGGACTTTTCACTCGCCGCATTATGCCGGCATCCTTGTTTCCCTCCACTACATCGTAATAGAACAGATACCGCATGTCGGGAGATATGACGAAATTCTCGTCGGGCACATCTTTCGCGAGCAGCGAAGTGGCCATCGATGGAATCTCCATCTTGTATACGTCGCTCACGCCGTTGCGTTTGGCGGTATAATAGAGTGCGTTCCCCCTCGGGAGCCAAGCCGCTTCCGGATTGACATCTTCCGAAATGACGCGTCCGGTGGCTGTTTCTGTCAGCAGGGCGCGGGAACTGGATTCTGTAGCCGATTTCACATCCTTCATCGCCACGAGCAGATATTTGCCGTCGGGTGACAGGGTTGCGGATGTGACGCGTTCTCCGGTGGCGGTAGTTGAAGGTCCCACCCTGCGGGACAGCGACGGAGCGCAGCTTACGGCGACATCCTCGAAGTCCTTGTCGGGCACGAATTCCAGACGGAAGTCGGACGCGCTTTTGTCATCGGGCATGGAGAGGAGGTCTACCGTGATGTCGTAGACGGTTTCTGGGTTGAGCGAAAGGGGAGCCTCCGCATCTGTAGGCAGAGAGTCGGAAGTCGCCTTGCTTATCAGAGTCTGGTCATCCACTTTTACCGTTGCCCGCGAGGTGGATGAAAGCAGGAGCTTTCCCTTGGCAAAACGGTCTGCCTTGATTCGGGTGGTGAGGGTATGGAGCACGGGATTGCCGTGGTTTGCGGCGAAAGTGATTCTGCCGGCCGTGTCGGCTGTTGCTGTGGACCATACACCTTTGGCATCGGGTGCGGGCAATTGTTTTCGGACTCCGAGGAGTTTGTCGGCTGAAAAAGGATTATCGTTCTGTATGGTGTCGGGAACGGCGGGAGCCGTGAGTTGCGCGGGGGGAAGAGTCCTGTATTCCCCTATGCGCAGAGTGGCTGCCGTCATCACACCTCCGGCCGCCAGAGCGACGGCAAGGTAAAGCGGAAGACGTCTGTTGTTCATAACGGTTTTTCGTAAGCTACGATTTCTTTGAGTTTGGTATGATAGATAAGGTTGGTATAAGGCTGGACGGCGCCTTGTGTTTTCGACCCGTATGCCGAATTATAAGGAATGACGATGGTCACCGAGTCGCCCACATGCATCATGGTGAGGGCGGCGCCGAAGCCGGTGATCGTCTTGTTAGGAACGGTCTGGAACACACTGTCGCCTGTCGACACGGAATATGAATTGCCGAGTTTCTTGCCGTTGATGTCTTCCATCTCATATTTTGTATTGACAGTGGAAGTGGACATCGGTACGAGATTTTTTTCGGTCAGTTTCCTGTCGTTGTGCCACTTGATGTATATGAAATTTTGCGGCGCCCAGCTCGGCGCCACTTTTTCATAGTCGGAGAAGTCAGTGGTTTCGAGCCATTTGTCGTTTTCTGCCTTCCATATTTCGAGCTCATCGAGTTCGCCCTTCAGGCAGGAGGGGAGCAGGAGAAGCGATAGCGACAGAAGGGCGGTGATGACAGGCTGTCGGAGACCTTTGTTGATGGTTTTCACTGCGGAGATTTGTTAGAATTTCACTTCCGGTGCTTTTTCGGCGCCCGCTTCGGCTTTAAACTGCGGTTTCTCCTTGAATCCGAACCATCCGGCGTAGATCATGGTGGGAAATTTCTTGATGGCCGTGTTGTAGTCGCGGACGGCTTCTGTGTAGCGCATTCTCTCAGTCGAAATTCTGTTTTCCGTTCCTTCGAGCTGCGCCTGGAGATTGAGGAAATTCTGGTTGGCCTTCAGGTCGGGATATGCCTCTGTTACGGCGAGAAGACTCTTGAGGGCTCCGCTCAGCTCATTCTGGGCTTCCTGATATCGGGCGAGATTCTCCTCGGTGAGATCGTCGGCTGACAGGGTGATGGATGTGGCTTTGGCGCGAGCCTCCGTAACCTTTACGAGAGTTTCCTCCTCGTGGGAGGAGTAGCCCTTGACTGTGTTGACAAGGTTTGGGATCAGGTCGGCACGGCGCTGGTACTGGTTCTCCACCTGCGCCCAGGACTGGTCCACTCCCTGCTGTTTTTCGACAAGGCTGTTGTAGTTGCACGATGACAGTGATGTCATGGCGGTTACCGCGATTGCGGCGGCGGCTATTTTCTTTATGATTTTCATTTTTGTCAAATTTTTGTGATGGAAGTTTGAATTGTCCGCATTGGTCGGAGAGTCAGACCAGACGGCGCAGTAGACTGTTGAGGCTGACCTCCTCCGAGAGGATTTTCTCAAGGTCGTCCACGCTCACACGGCGCTGCTCCATGGTGTCGCGGTGTCGCAGCGTGACGGTATTGTCTTCGAGAGTCTGATGGTCCACGGTCACACAGTAGGGGGTGCCGACGGCGTCCTGACGGCGGTAGCGCTTGCCGATGGAGTCTTTTTCATCGTAGTGGCATGTGAAATCGAAGCGGAGACGGTGCTGTATTTCGCGTGCCTTCTCGGGAAGTCCATCTTTCTTCACCAGCGGGAGCACGGCGCATTTTACCGGTGCGAGCGGCGCCGGGAAGTGCAGCACGGCGCGGGAATCGCCCCCGCCCAGATCCTGCATCTCGTAGCAGCTGCAGAGCACGCTCAGGAACATCCGGTCCACACCGATGGAGGTCTCTATGACGTATGGAACATAGCTTTCGTTGAGTTCGGGGTCAAAATACTGGATCTTTTTGCCGGAGAACTTTTCATGCTGGGAGAGGTCGAAGTCGGTGCGGGAGTGGATACCCTCCACCTCCTTGAAACCGAACGGCATCTCGAACTCGATGTCGGTTGCGGCGTTGGCGTAGTGGGCAAGTTTCTCGTGGTCGTGCAGTCTGTATTTATCGTCGCCCAGGCCGAGGTTGCGGTGCCATTTCAGGCGGGTCTGGCGCCAGAATTCGAACCATTTCAATTCTTCGCCCGGGCGTACAAAGAACTGCATCTCCATCTGCTCGAACTCACGCATGCGGAATATGAACTGGCGTGCCACTATCTCGTTGCGGAACGCTTTCCCGATCTGTGCGATACCGAAAGGTATTCGCATCCGGCCGGTCTTCTGTACGTTGAGATAGTTGACGAAGATGCCCTGGGCGGTCTCCGGGCGCAGATACACATCCATGGCTCCGTCGGCCGTGCTTCCCATTTCAGTCTTGAACATCAGGTTGAACTGGCGGACGTCGGTCCAGTTGCGCGTGCCGCTGATCGGGTCCACTATCCCGTAGTCGAGAATTATCTGTTTGAGACCGGCAAGGTCATTGTCGTTCATTGCTTTGGCGAAACGCTCGTGAAGTTCGTCGCGTTTTCGGGTGTGCTCCATAACGCGGGGATTGGTCTGGCGGAACATCGCCTCGTCGAAACTTTCGCCAAAGCGCTTGGACGCTTTTGCCACCTCTTTATTGATTTTCTCATCGAATTTGGCAATCTCGTCCTCGATGAGCACGTCGGCCCGGTAGCGCTTCTTGGAGTCACGGTTGTCGATCAGGGGATCATTGAAAGCGTCGACATGCCCCGAAGCTTTCCAGATGGTCGGGTGCATGAAGACCGCGGAGTCTATGCCCACGATGTTGTCGTGAAGCATGGTCATCGCTTCCCACCAGTAGCGCTTGATGTTGTTCTTCAGTTCGACACCGTTCTGACCGTAGTCGTACACTGCCGACAGGCCGTCGTAGATCTCGCTTGATTGAAACACGAACCCATACTCCTTGGCATGGGCTATGATGGTTTTGAAAACGTCTTCCTGTTTTGCCATTTCTTGTTCTCTATGGTTGCAATTTACAAAGTTAATATTTTTTTTTGAAACTTTTCGTTTAGATTGTTGTACGTATGTCTTTTTGTACATTTTTTTTGAAAATGACCGGCGTAGTCTGTCTGTAATCTGGAATAATGAAATTTTAGCGCATATTTAACATTTATTAACAATGTGATTTTGGCAAGATACCGGAAATGTTGCTAATTTTGCACATTGACAGAGATTTATACTTTATATTGATCCGAAAAGATATAATGCGCCATATTCTCTGCCGTAAGTTTACATTAAGGAACCCGTGGCATGAAATCGGGTTATTCTGACCATGAGATTAAACAACAATATAATCAATATATTATGAAACATAAACAATTATCCGTGATGCTTGCGGCCATAGGGCTGATGGTGTCCGGAATGTCGTATGCCGGAGTGGTTCCGCAGTATCGTTTCGAAAAAGGCGGAAAAGGCTATCTGCCGCTTGAAGACGCGGTGGTTCTCAAGAAGCCCGGCAGCACTCTTGTGGCTGGAAGCTATATTTTTCCGAAGTCGGAACCTGTGAATGCCTACAAGGCTCCGGGTTTCCCTATCGGATTCGATTTCCGCTATGCCGGTCAGGTGTTCAATCAGTTTGCCGTTTCCCCCAACGGTGCGATCCTTTTGGGAAAGGATGAAGTGCAGTTTACGGGTCATTCGGGCACCATGCTGGCCCGCGGCGCCTATGGGATTGACAACAGGTTCGCGATTCTGATGTCGCCGGCAATGGGAGGAGTCCGTCAGGGAGGCATTTCCTATAAGGCAGAAGGTGAAGTCGGTTCGAGAGTCCTCACAGTGCAGTTTGAGAAATGTTATGTTAACGAGCCTAATGTGGCTACTCCCAAGCAGGGCGCATTCTCGCTGCAGATCCGCCTCTACGAGGCCGACGGCAAGATCGAGATGGCATTCCATGAAGAAATCAACCTGTGGAGCAATAACGCTCTGTTCGTAGGACTCCGCGGCTGGAACCTGCATGACCAGATAGCAGTAAGGAGTGATGGTCTTGACGCGGAGTCTTCTGCGTTTGTGTCGAAGCCTGTCGACATGACTGACGCTGATACCCATGTGCGTTGGATGAGCAACGACAATGGGGACGTGACTGATATGAATTATACCTTCACGCCGGCGGATAATCTTCCCAATACATCAAAAGCTCCGCAGGAGCTGACCGTGGTTCCATCCGGACGAGACCTGAATATCTCCTGCAAAAAGGGCGAAGGCGCCGACGGAACCCTGATCATATATTCCACAAGTCCTTTCACAGAGGAAGACCTTCCGGTGTCGGGTGTAAGCTACTGTCCCCCGAATTCGCTGGGTGAGATCAACGGCTATATAGGAGAGGCTGCGGTGGTTTACAACGACACCGAGGAAAATCCGGTCGTGTCCGTGACTGACATTCCGGCCAATACCAAGGTGTATGTCCGTGCCTACAGCATGAACGGCTATCCCAATTACAGCAGTGAGGCAATGGCGGAGACGATGTTTGTGACAACGCAGAATCCTCCGACGAATTTCGAAACGAAAGTCAGCGCCCGTGGAGCCCAGCTATCCTGGTCAAGCATCTATCCGGTGATTGTGGCGACCACCACGGAGCACCCCAGATCCTATAAGGATACCTACATGGGAGTTTTCGGACAGCCTGAAGACGGAGTTGCCGTCGGCGATGAAATCGACGGTGGAGGCAAGGTGATTTATGTAGGTGACGGTTCATCCGTTACGCTGAAGGTGGCCGATATGGTTCCCAACCGCCCCAACTACTATAGAATATGGAATGTGAAGAACGGCGTGGTATCGTCGTCGGGAACGGATGCATTTGTCGTGCCTGAGGCAACACTTCCGTACGAGCCGGAACTCGAGACATGGCAGACAGGACTTGTTCCCGCAAGCTGGGATTCGAGTTCGGAGAACCACGGTTTCACACCGGCTTACCGTGACGGTGACAAACAACAGGCACTCCGTGCGTGGAGCGTCGACAAGGCTGCCACCACTTTTACCTCCCCCCTGATGTCTTTTTCCAAACCCTCTACACTCCGGTTTGAGTTCTCACTCGAGACAATGCGTGATGCCGAAGCGGTGCAGCCGGATGACCCCACGCCTCCCGCTGGAGGTGGTGACGGTCCGGTTGTCATACTTCCCAAAGGTTATGAGCCGGGATGGTTCGGTAAGGTGGAAGGCGCGGGACTCCATGTGAAGGTCGGTCCCACCGGTACCGAGACTCTTCTTGAATCCATCACCGAATATAACGGGACCATGACCGAATTCAATGAAGACATGTATCAGGAAGGCAGTTCCACATTCATCCCCGTGGAAATCCAGATTCCCGCGCAGACCGAGCGGTCAAGGATTTCTTTCTCCTTCCTGACAGAGAAGACCAGCTCGATGTTCCTCCGCAAGATCACCGTCAAGGATAGTACTGGTTCGGGTATCGATACTGTGGCCGGCACTGATGGCCTTAAGGTGACTTCCTCAGAGGGCGCTCTCAGCTTCCTCTCAGACACGGAGCGTGAAGTGGAGGTCTACAATCTTCAGGGCATGCACGTGGCCGGGCTGAAGCTCTCAGCAGGAGTCGAAGCCGCCGTATCGCTTCCTGCCGGCGTCTACATTGCTGCCGGAATGAAAGTGATTGTGAAATAACAGGAGACAGATTTTGTTTTCCAGCCTTGTAGGTCCTGACCGGCCTGCAGGGCGCCAATAACATAGTAACCGGGAAACACAGTAAACAAACAATAAATCCATTAATGAAAAAACTGATTCTTACATTTGCGGTCGTTGCCACTGCTGTGACCGCATGGGGAGCTGAAAGTGCGTCTCTCAAGAAGTTCGTTCTTCCGACAGGATTCACAAGCTCTCTTTCCGATAACGGAAAGTGGGGAACCTGGCAGCCTGCCAGCGGCGACGAGACCGATGCCGTGGTCTCGCTGCTGAACGTCTCCACCGGTAAAATTGACCAACTGCCCCTTGACGCCGACCAGACGGCAGCGGGTTATGTTGCCAGAACCAACGATGTATCTGACGACGGTCGTATCGTGGTCGGCAGCTTCAACGGCCAGGCTGCCTATTATAAAGATGGCCGGTGGACGGAACTCCCCATGCCTGACGGCAAGAGGAAATGGAACGGACAAGTCACCAGCGTAACCCCTGACGGCCGTGTCATGGTTGGAGTGATATCCCAGGCTATGACGCTTTTCGAGGGAATTGTCTGGATAGACGGTCAGATACGTTCCGACATCATCATTCCGACACATCAGGAAATGTATGACCTCGGTATCATCGACAAATCAACCCTTGACGATCATATCGCGGACAAACGTGTCTATCCCAATTCCTATTTCTTCAGTGTGTCGTCCGACGGCAAGAAAATTCTCGTAGGTCTCGATCACAACTATCCCGCATGGGGAGCGTGCTACATTGTGTATGATCTCGATTCTGGCAAATATCAGTGGATCCGGACAGACGGTCTCAAGGGGGATTGGTTTATAGACGAGGCCATGATGAGCAACAACGGAAAGTGGGTCGGCGGATATGCAGTGACCGAAGGCATGCCCGGATTCGAGGAGCAGACCACATATCGATTCGATGTGGAGAATGGAAAATTCGAATATATGCCTGATATTGTCCGTGCCACTGTCATCGACAACAAGGGACGTTTCCTCTGCGCACCCTCAGCTGATGGTGTCGTGAGCAATCTTTGCGTACCTTCCGGAGGCCTGATGGTAGACCTTCCTCAGATTCTGCGTCAGAAATATGACATGGATTTCACTGAACTGACCGGATGGAGTACCACAGGATATGCGATGGGTATCGATGACTCAGGAAAGACAATTCTGGCGATGGCACAGATGCGCGAGTCCGCATATTCACTCACGCTTCCAGTGGACTTCTGGGAGGCGGCCGCAGGAGTGAACCTTCTTGACCAATGGGCCGCTATACCCGCGCCGGGGAGCGAAATGTCTCAGGTTAAAAATCTGGTGGTCTACCTCAGCAACCAGGCTGATCTCGACAAGACAAAATCTGTAACCATCTTCTGCGGTGACAGCAAAGTGGCCGAGACAAAGAACATCACCAAGGCGAACAACACCGGAAGTGCGTGGAGATTCACTTTCGACAATCTCATTTTTGAGGAGGGCAAGACATACGATGTGGTTGTGCCCGAAGGACTCTTTATAGTAGAGGGCAGTGCGTCGAAAAGCCCTGAGATGCGTTATTCCTACAAAGGCCGCAAGAACGCCCCGGTGGCTCCCGTCACTTACGCTCCAGAGCCGGGAAGTGCCGTTGTGGAGTTCAGCATGACCAATCCCATGACCATTACTTTTGACACGGATCTCACTCTTAATCAGGAGGCAATGGGCGAGTATTTCAAGAAGGGCTCCGACAAGCCGGTGGGGAAAGTGGCTCTCGGTATCAACGGGCGTACTCTGTATGCTTATCCGGTGGCGTCGGTCAAGCTTTTCGAGGGCACTGACTACACCTTCAAGTTCCCGGCTGACGCCGTGCGCGATGTGGCGGGATTCTGCGGCAACGAGGCTTTCGACCTCACCTTCTCCGGAGCTTACCAGACTCCTCCTCCAAGTCCCGGCCATCCTTTCCAGAATGATTTCAACGACCCTAACGATGCCTTGTCCAAGTTCCTTCAGTATGAGGGCGACCATCGGACTCCAACCGACGAAATGGCGGCTTTCGGATTCGATGCCGACAACACTCCCTGGAACTTCTCGATACGTGATGACGGCGCATACGACTATTGTGCGGCTTCCCATTCTATGTACAACCCCGCCGGCAAGAGCGATGACTGGCTGGTGATTCCCCAGCTCGCCATTGATAACGAGCACACCGTCCTCTCCTTTGATGCCCAGAGCTATCTGAAGGGTAAGAAAGATGTGCTCAAGGTGCTGGTATGGAAATGCGACGAACGCTACAACACACTCTCTTCCGAGGTTGTGAAGAGAATGCGCGACGAGGGTACCGTCATTTTCGAGCAGCAGCTCACACCCGGTGCCACCGAGGGTACGCTCGCCGACGAATGGCAGAATGTGTCCCTTCCTCTGTCGGCTTTCAAGGGTAGTAATATCTACATAGCTTTCGTCAATGAGAACGAGAACCAGTCCATGATCTTCATCGACAATATCGATGTATGTTATGAGGGCCGGTATATGATGGGTGCTAATGTTCCCGAGACTGTGGTGGCCGCCGACGAAATGACGTTCAAGGCATTCGTGACGGCCGGCAGCAGCATCGAGAAACCGTTCAGTCATATCGAGGCATCCGTAGAATCGCTCACCACGGGTGCCAAATCCACATACGCGGCCGATGTCAACATAGAAGCTGACAAGACTTACGAGTTCACATTCCCCGACAAGATCAGCCTCAAGAGCGGAGCCTCCAACGAGTACCGCCTCACTGTAAGCCTCGACGGCGAGAAGCAGTCTATCTCGGGACAGGTGCTCAACCTCAGCGAGGACTTCCCCAGAACAGTCCTTGTAGAGGAGGGTACAGGATCATGGTGCGGAAACTGTCCCAAGGGTATGTTATGTTTCGACTATCTCGAGAAAGCCTTCCCGGGCAAAATCGTGCCTGTGGCTGTCCATAACGGTGACCGCCTCGCATATCTCGAATATGACCAGTTCCTTTCGCTCGGCGGTTATCCTGCAGGCCGTGTTAACCGCAATGCAACCGTGACACTGCCTATGGGCGACGAGGGATTCCTCTCCTCAAGCGGCAACGAAACCTGGACCGACCATGTCATCAAGGAACTCGATATTCCGGCCATGGCGTCTGTCTCGATCGACGAGGCACGCGTCAGCACTTCGTCCCTCAACATCGAGATGAAGGCGACCGTCACGTTCGGTATAGAGCGTACCGGTGTCAACTACAACGTATTTGTCGTGGCCTTGGAGAAGGGTATTCCCGGAAGTCAGCACAACTACTACTACAATATGGAAGATCCCATCTACGGAGAATGGGGTGCGAGCGGCACACTCGGCGCACAGGGCCAGTACGCGTCGGTTGAATATGGCCATGTGGCGCGCGGTATTGCCGGCAACTCTTTCTACGGCATAAACGGTCTGCTTCCGAAGGATGTCAAACCAGGTGAGGACTATAAGGTGAGTGTCGTGTTCAACCGTCCACAGACTGTCCTTGAAAACGCCAACCTGTCGCTGGCATGCGTCATTATCGATGCCGCGACCGGCAAGGTGCTGAACGCCGACAGTATCCATGAGCTCCAGATCACCGATGCGGAAATCAATGGTATCGACAGCATCTCTTCTGAAGGAGCAGATGTCCGTTTCACATCGTTCTCCGGAACTGTCTACGCCAACGGCGAGTCTGACGGCGTGGAGGTCTACACACTTCAGGGCGCGCGTGTGGCCAACGAAGGTCTATCCGGTCTTTATATAGTGAGGGCGTCCGACGGCAACGGCGGTGTGGCCACTGCAAAGATGATTGTGAAATAAGCAGGATCATTGTGAAATAAAAGGGAAGAGATTCCCGACCGTTTTAAACGGGTATCGGCTTGGGGAGGCCGGTACCCGTTAATTTTGTGCCCGGAATCCATAATCAACAGAACCATTCTCAAATTTCAAAAATCAAACCATGACTTCAGAAATTGTAAATCTAATTTCGGCAACCGGTTCGGCAGTGTTCGGGTGTTCGACTCTTGTCACTTATCTTCTGTATCGTCGGGCCAGCAGACGCATCAAGAACGCGGAGGCGGTCACCGCCGAAATCCACGCCGAGAACCAGCGGATATCTTCCCTGCACAGTTCTCTCGACGTGGTCAACGACCAACTCCAGGAGGCACTGCGTTCCGGCGCGAACAAGGACAGGATAATCGAGGACAAGACACGTCGCATCCGTGAGAAGGATGAGGAAATCATCCAGCTCTATAACAAGCTGCTTATGTGTCGCCAGAGCAAAATCCGTGCGAAATCATAATCTTCCTTTCCCATCCCATAACCGTTTCCAATATTTCAATACCATGCGCAACATAGATACCATTCTTATTCATTGCTCCGCCACTCCGGCGGGGAAGGATTTCACAGTAGCCGACATCGACAGGTGGCATCGTGCCCGGGGATTCGACCGGGTAGGATACCATTATATAGTGTACCGCGACGGTACGTATGTACGCGGTCGCAGCGACGATAACGTGGGGGCGCATTGCCCTCAGGAAGGCATGAACCGCCGGAGTCTTTCCATCTGCTATATCGGCGGTCTCGGCATGAAGGGAGTTCCGGCCGATACCCGCACACCGGAGCAGCGGCGCGCCATAGTCACGCTAATCCGCACGCTTCTCTACCGCTATCCCTCGATAACGCGTGTCTGCGGCCATCGCGATGTCAAAGGAGTGGTGAAGGCTTGTCCATGTTTCGATGCCGGGAAGGAATATGATACGATACTGAAGGGCGTGAAATCTTCTTTTGCGAATGCAAAGTCTTCCGTGAATAACGTGAAGTCATCCTTTAAGGGGATGATGATACCTGTTATGCTTGCCGCAATGACTCTCGGTGGCTGTTCACATAAAGAAAATGCCGACATTCCGGCTGTCGTTACCGTGGAGCACACGGCCGTGCGTATCGATTCGCTGCGCATGGAATCCATGCAGGAAGATTCGGTATGGATCCGCGATTCCATATATGTGCGCGACAGCGGGGATACGGTGCGGATGGAGGTCTGGCATTGGCGGACACGTGACCGTGTCCGGAACGACGCAGAGGTAAGAAGATGCGTCGATACGGTGGTGAGGGAGATTCCGGTAGCTGTGGAGCGGCGGGTCGAGGTCCCGGTCGAGAGGGTGGTGGAAAAAGAGCGCCCGCTTCCTCGGTGGAAACGGGCGCTGATGGCATTGGGGATTTTATCGCTGATTTATCTGCTCTTCAAAATCTTGGAGCTGTTTCCATGGGCGTCACGCAAGATATAGATTCCTGCGGGGAGACCGTCGGTGTACGAACCCAGACAGCGGCCCGATAGATCATATACATTCGCGCTCTTTTCGTCGATTGCACAGTTTTTGCCGATGTTGTCAATGCTGCTTGCGGATAGCTGCGGAAGGTTGACTTTGGTTCCGTTGGCGATTTCGCAGTTCACCGGATTTTTGGTGTCGAGATTGCTGATGAACGCAACGATCTGCATGTTGTCCGGATCGCATTCCTCGGGATATTCGAGTGTGCACGAATAGGTGTAGTTTCTGTCTGTCCATTCTGCCGGCGCACCCCAGGTGCTGTTGTATGCGCGGGTCAGATGGTTGTGGAGGAAGCCTGTGGAAGCTCCGGCCTGTCCCGGGCGGGTGCTCGGACGTACATTATCCTCGACAAGATAGACTGTGATGCGGGGATTCTCGAGAGATTCGAGAATGCTTTCGCCCGACACATTGATCTGGACCTTGCGGTTATCTTTATCGTGATTACCTGTTATCTCGATGCTATAGAGTGCCGGAACGTCCTGAGCTCTTGTCACCTTCTCGCTGAACGTGCTTAAGGGAAGATTCTGGAACACCGGCGTTTCGTAGCCCATTCCGCTCTCTCCTACACGGTTCAGCATGAATGCGGGCGCGTAGGTGTAGATTTGCCCCTGGCTGTTGTACTTGTTATAGAACCAAAGGTACTCCTTGTCGCAGGGAAGTGTGAACATATCAGTGTTGTAACCGGCGTGATGGCATACGATCGCGAGTCGCGACTGGCGATCGGCGTCCAGTCCCTCCACCATGTCATGAACCGTCTGTGCCGCCGCGGGACAGTTCGAGCAAATTTCGGTGGTGAACTCTTCAAGAATCGCCGTGCGGGTGAATATCTTGTCGATCACCGGAATTGTACATATTTCCCGCTGGTTGTCAGCCGGAGTCTCGTCATCAAAGCCGTCCGGCTTTTCCAAAGCGGCCATAAAGGTGTACTTCTGGCCCGGTTCCAGACCTTCGAATACCAATGTCTGAAGGTTGGTGCGCTCTATGCCGTAATTCAGAGTCTGGCTGATGCGCTTCTCATACACGGTTTCCGGATTCTCCTTTGTCCAGACTTTGAGCGTGTAGTTGCTCACGCGCTCGATGCCTTCGTTGCGTACACTATAGGAAAGAGATATCATGGAACCCGCCAGATAATAGTCGGCGTTGAAGCTGGCATCAGTCAACTGAAGGTCATGCTTGGGAAGATTGTCTCCGGAAATCAGAGCCTCTATCGAGAGCACTCCGAGGTCTTTGCGGTCTGTCCAGTTATTGCCTGGCGTCTTGATGAAGGAGGCGTGATCGGAGGTCCCTTGTACGAACGACACCACCGATGATTTCTTGGTCTGTTCGACAGTGTAGCCTACGTAGTAATCCTTCCCCGTTTCGATTGCTACCGGGGTTTTGAACTCCATTACGTTCCAGCCGGTGCGTGGACGCTGAGTGGAGTGAAGGTTGATAACGGTGTCTGCAAGATTTTCGCCATCAAGGCTTTCTCGTACCCATGCCGTGAGGCTGCGTACGTTGAGTTTAGTTGCCAGACCCGCGTTTACTCCGGCCAGTACATCGCCAGAGAAGCGCTGCAGGTCGGAGGCGTTGAGTCTTATCGCGGTTTCTATCGCAACCGCACCGTCCACTTCAAGGTTGCCCTCTGAAGCGACTTTGCCGTTACAGTATCCTAACTTGTAGAAAGTCTGCGCCGAGGCCATCCCCGGAATGAGGATGGCCGCGAGCAGAATTATCAAAAATTTCAGTTTCATTTCAGTCTGTTATTTAACAATGACTTTGGCACTTTCTGCACCGGCTCTTACCAGGTAGATGCCGGGTGCAAGGTATAAGTATGCGTCGTTTCCGCGGACTGTTCCGGAAGAAACCACGCGTCCGTCGGCAGTAGCGATCATATATGCTTCAGAGTCAAGTCCGGCGATGCGGATGGCTCCTGGCGCCGTGGAAATGGATCCTTCGGCTGCGGGAGTCAGGGCGACACCGCTGGTACCGTTTACCGCCACGGATGTCATCGCAAAGAAATTATTGTCTTTCGAGATGCTGGTGTCGATTATGAGCTGTACCCAGGGCTGGTCCATAAGTTCCTTCGGAAGCTCGAGCGATACCTCGCTGATTTCCTCACCTGCGTTGACAGGGAGAGTCCCGACTTTGTACATGCGGTCAGTGTGGAATGTGGAGTAGCCGTTGATGGTTACCTGGGCCGCGCGCGATCCGGTGTAGACATTCATGGATAGAATGGCGCCCGTCTCATCCTTGGTGGAGAATCGAGGCATAGCCACACGTCCTTCCGTGCCGCTGTCGCCGCCGCAGTACATGGCGACAGTATTGTTGTCATCACCGAATATATTCGGCGCGATATTATTGAGGTAGTCGAACGTCCATTCGGCATAGTAGTCCTGAGTGAAAATTCTCCAGGGTTTGGTCTCATAGATTTCCGAGGCATTCTTGAAGTTGTCGGCGTAGGGAAGTTTGTAGGCAGGACCTGCCCATGCCGAACCGGACATCATTGAGCTGGAGCCGGCCACGTTGACAGCCTGTATGCCGAGGTACCAGTAATCCTGAGTATTGGGTGTGAATGTGTACTCACATTCTTTCACGTTTTCGAGAAGAACCCAGTTCGAGGGGTATGCGAGCGGATCGTAGTAGTAGATGTTATAGGATAGCTGTTCAGGGTCGATATAGCCGCCGGTGTCGCCTTCGGTGGGCGCGTCCCAGAAGAGTGTGAAGTTGAGCATATCGTCGGAGATGATGCCTTTCACGTTCCTCACTGGCGACGGTACGGTCTGTCCGGTGAACACCTTGGCTGTGGTGCGCGGGCTGTTCTGGCCTTTTTCGTTGCTGACGTAGATTTCTATTTCATTTTCTCCCTGTACGGTCTTGACGACTGCCTCGGCGGATCCGCCGGAGATGCCTTTCACCGTCACCTTGTCCACGGTGCTTTCCACGGTGGCTGTAAGTTCTGTGCCTTCAGCGATAGGATTACCGTTGACACATGCAGTCGGGAATGTGATGGATACGGTGGCCTGAAGCGCGCCATTCTCTCCTGGCGTCGTTCTGCTCACCTTCGGGGCTGCCGGGCTGGTGGGAATCACACCTCCATCGGAGACTTTGATGTTCTTTACGAGTATGCCTGCCTGGTCTGCCTTCGAAGAGCAGTGGATGCCGATGTAGTATATACCCGGCTCGATTACGTTGAATGCCGTCTGGAAGTTCTTGTATTCGGAAATAAGGTTTCCGCGAAGATCGTAGGCACACGGTACTTTAGCTGTTTCCACAAGGCTCTCGATAGTGCCGTCGTAGTCAGGTGAAGTGGCGAGGACAACTTCGATGAACTCATCCGTGAAGTTGGGCGACCACGCAGAGGCATCCATGGAGAATTCATAGATTTTCTCGGCGCTGTCAAACTTCATGGCCGGCAGGAAAAGGTAGTCGTCCATGTCGATGTTGGTGGTATACCGGGAGTAGAATTCCTGACGTTCCTCGTTCCATGTCCAGCAGATTTTGTCATTGTTGTTGTCAGCTGTATTCATCAGGGAGAACTCGTCCTGAGTCGGCGCGAATTTCACTGGAGGAGTCATGTATTCTCCGCGTTTGATGCCGCTGGAGTTTGCCATGTCGCTTTCCTTGTCTTTGCTTACCGCGATCACATGGGCGGTATAGAGGGAGAGGGTTACGGGATTCTCGAGAGTGTATGCGCAGCTGGTTTCGCCGGTGACTGTCGAATATACCACATTTCCGAACACGTCGGTTACGGAAACTTTGTAGGTCATGCCTGTGAAATCGATATAACCGGCGTTTATACCTCCTGTGGGAGCCGTCCATAAAACGGAGGTTTCATTTATCGTTACGTTGGTAGGCTGCTTGGGGGTATCGAAGCCCACGAACACGCGGCGGTATACCGGTTCGCATACCAGATCGTCGCTGGATGCAGTAAGTCCGAATTCGTGGTTGCCGGCGGGGATGTCGGTGAGCTTTACGGTTACTTTTTCGCCAGGGGCAGCGGTCCCGCTCTTATAGTCGGTTCCGTCGAGTGTCAGGCTCCATGCTACAGAAGCGGGAAGGGCGGTTCCGTCCTGGGTTTTCGAGGACATGGTGAAGCGTATCTCTCCCGAAAGACTGCCGTTCAGGAAGTCGATCGCGTCAATCACCGGCTGTTCCGGAGCGGATGCGACGTATTTGGTGTCGGGAGTCACAAACCAGTCGATGTTGGCGTTGTCATCAAGGTCGCACTCCTTGTTGAAGTTACCGTCGTGGGTGATGGTGTAGAGAGAAGAACTCATATCCGCTCCGAGGAAGTTCCAGTAAAACAGATTTTCCGAGGGTGAATATGTCATTCCCGCCATGAAATTCATGTGGTTGTTCTTGTCGGGAACCTCGCTGATCACTTTTTGGGTTCCCTCGGCATCCATGCTTACGAACTGGTGGGAGGTGTTGATACCGTAGAACATTCGCGTCTCTGTGCTGTATGCCAGCGAAATAAGAGTGTAGCCGGTGCCGTTGTATTTCTTTACGGTCTCAAATTTGGTGGGATTGTTCACAGTGGAGCGGATAAGTTCCGGTCCATTGGAGGAGAAGAAATAGAAATATCCGTCGTTGGGATTGTAGGCGAGGGAAGTGCAGGCCTCGAAGTCTGGGAGTTCATATCTTTCTACGACCTTGCCGGTATTGAAGTCAACTTTCATATAGCACGGAGTGCCGATTACCGTAAGGTCATCGTTGAAATACATGGTGGCGTATCCATACAGATATCCGTCAAGCAGGAACGCGCAGTTGTAACGGTCGAAATAGGTGGCTCCCGGGTCGGTGTACTTCAGTTCAAGTTCCCCGTACTGCCCTATTTCATACACACCGCGTGGAGGATTGGTGGTGCTGACATCGCTTGAGGATACGAATCCGTACAGGTTAGTGCCTCCGGCCGTGACTTTCGACGGAGCGGAAGAGGCCTGCAACGGAGAGGCAAGAAGAAGCCCTGCGGCGATTGTCAACAAACAATGTCGTGTAGAATGGCTCATAATGTTGGTGTTACAGATCGGTTCTGGTTGATTAATTGAGGGAGACCGGTTCAGAACCTTTCAACCGGTACAGCCCGTGATGTTTGATTACAATAGTGTCTGAGACGCCCCAAAATTAATGATAATTTTGCAAAGGAACAACTTTCTTATTAATTTTGCAGTTTGAAACGGAAAATTTCTATAAAGATGAATGAATTAGCCCCCAAATACAATCCTGCCGAAGTGGAGGACAAATGGTACGCCTACTGGATGGAGCATAATCTTTTCCATTCGGAGCCGGATGACCGCGAACCCTATACGATTGTTATTCCGCCGCCGAACGTGACCGGTGTGCTTCACATGGGCCACATGCTCAACAATACCATTCAGGATATTCTGGTGCGCCGCGCCAGAATGACAGGCAAAAACGCCTGCTGGGTGCCCGGCACGGACCATGCTGCCATTTCGACCGAGGCCAAGGTTGTGGCTAAGCTCGCCGCCGAGGGGATTGATAAACATTCAATTTCCCGCGAAGAATTCCTGAAGCATGCATGGGACTGGACTGACAAGTACGGGGGTATGATTCTCAAGCAGCTCCGCAAGCTTGGCGCGTCGTGCGACTGGGAGCGGACCGCCTTCACTATGGACGAGACTCGTTCCCGCTCGGTGATACGGGTGTTCTGTCATCTCTTCGAAAAGGGTCTGATATACCGCGGAGTAAGGATGGTAAATTGGGATCCGCAGGCGCTGACCGCTCTCTCCGACGAGGAAGTGATTTATAAGGAGGAGCGGAGCCATCTGTTCCATCTGAAATATATGGTGGAAGGGGAGGACCGCTATATCGTGGTGGCCACAACCCGCCCCGAGACAATACTCGGCGATACGGCCGTATGTGTCAACCCCGCCGACGAGCGCTATTTCTGGCTCAGGGGAAAGCGTGTGATCGTGCCCCTTGTGGGGCGTTCCGTGCCGGTAATCATGGACGATTATGTGGAAATGGACTTCGGAACCGGCTGTCTCAAGGTGACTCCGGCGCATGATGTCAACGACTATATGCTGGGAGAAAAGTACAATCTCCCCTCCATAGACATCTTCAACGACAATGGAACCATCTCGGAGGCAGGCGGCATGTACGTCGGCATGGACCGGTTCGATGTGCGCCGGAAGATCATGGAGGATCTAAAGGCTGCCGGACTTGTGGAGAAGGTGGAGGACTATGTGAACAAAGTCGGTCACTCGGAGCGTACCGACGCTGTGATCGAACCCAAGCTCTCCATGCAGTGGTTCGTGAAGATGGAAAGCCTCGCGCGTCCGGCTCTCGCCGCTGTGGAGGAGGGGGACATAAACTTTGTGCCCGCCAAGTTCAGAAACACCTACCGGCACTGGATGACCAATATCAAGGACTGGTGCATATCGCGTCAGCTCTGGTGGGGACACCGCATTCCGGCATGGTTCCTTCCCGAAGGAGGCTATGTGGTGGCCGAAAACGAGCAGGAGGCTCTCCTTAAAGCCATCGAGAAGACCGGCAATGCCTCGCTGACGCTCGCCGACCTTCGTCAGGATCCAGACTGTCTCGACACATGGTTCTCAAGCTGGCTCTGGCCGATATCCCTGTTCAACGGAATCCTTGAGCCGGAAAACAGTGACTTCAGGTACTACTATCCGACTTCCGATCTTGTGACAGGTCCCGACATAATCTTCTTCTGGGTTGCCAGAATGATTATGGCCGGTTATGAGTTCGCTGGCGATAAGCCTTTTAAAAATGTATATTTCACTGGTATCGTGCGCGATAAGATAGGACGCAAGATGTCTAAATCGCTGGGGAATTCCCCTGATCCGCTCGAGCTGATAGAGAAATTCGGTGCCGACGGCGTCAGGATGGGTCTGATGCTTGCCGCGCCGGCAGGACACGACATCATGTACGATGACTCACTTTGCGAGCAGGGCCGCAATTTCTGCAACAAGATATGGAATTCATTCCGTCTGCTCAAGGGCTGGGATGTCGATGAGCATGCCGCGTGTCCTGAAAGCTCCCGCCTCGCCGTGGAATGGTTCGAGTCGTCCCTTGGCAGAGCGATGGCCGAGATGGAGGACCTTATGGGCAAATTCCGTATTTCGGAGGCCCTGATGACAGTTTACCGCCTTTTCTGGGACGAGTTCTCAAGCTGGTACCTCGAGGTGATAAAGCCCGCTTACGGCACTCCGATCGACGGTGTGACATTCAAGGCGACACTCGGTTTCTTCGACACGCTTCTCCGTCTGTTGCATCCGTTCATGCCCTTCATCACCGAAGAGCTCTGGCAGCATCTCGCGGAGCGCGCAGAGGACGAGAGCATCATGAACGCACGGCTCCCGGAGATCCCGAATATGAACGAGTCGCTGATAGCCGGCTTCGATCATCTCAAGGAGGTGGTGGCAGGTATCCGTACGGTGCGCAAACAGAAGCAGATAAAGCAGCATGAGCCTCTCTCCCTCGAGATCAAGGGCGCGCACGATGACAGTCTTGACGCCGTACTTGTGAAGATGGGAAATCTCAGTTCCGTCAGCATCGTGGAGGAGAAGAATCCTGCAGCTGCGTCATTCATCGTCGGAGCAGTGGAGTACAGTGTGCCTCTCAAGGACAAAATCAATGTGGAGGAGGAGACGGCCAAACTCAGGAAAGACCTGGATTACTACACCGGATTCCTTGCAGGAGTAGAGAAGAAACTCTCCAACGAACGTTTCGTGTCGAACGCTCCTGAGGCCGTCGTGGCAATGGAGCGCAAGAAAAAGAGCGATGCCGAGGAAAAACTCGCCACTATCCGAGCCGCGCTCGCCGCACTCGGCCAATAACTCCGTTTTTTTTGCGTGCCGACGCTGACTCTTTTTTCAAAAAAACAGACATATTTCGCATCCTGCAGGATGCAGATACGATATAACAACAGAATCAAAATGAAAGCTTACGTTTTTCCGGGCCAAGGCGCCCAGTTTGTCGGAATGGGCAAAGACCTGTATGACAACAACCCCGAAGCAAAGGAACTTTTTGAAAAAGCCAATGATATTCTCGGATTCCGTATCACGGACCTTATGTTTGAAGGTACGGAGGAGGACCTGAAGCAGACCAAGGTGACGCAGCCCGCCATCTTCCTGCACAGCGTTCTTCTCGCAAGGAGTCTCGGCGATGGATTCCGCCCTGACATGGTGGCCGGACACAGCCTCGGCGAGTTCTCGGCCCTCGTGGCAGCCGGCGCCCTCAGTTTTGAAGAGGGACTGAAACTTGTGGCCAAGCGCGCACTCGCCATGCAGAAGGCATGCGAGGCACGTCCCTCGACTATGGCTGCGGTGCTCGCGCTTCCCGACGGGAAGGTGGAGGAAATCTGCGCGGGCATCGATGACATCGTGGCTCCCGCCAACTATAACTGTCCCGGACAGGTGGTGATTTCCGGAACTGAGGAGGGTATCGATTCGGCATGTGCGAAACTGATTGAAGCAGGTGCGAAACGCGCCCTCAAGCTGAAGGTGGGCGGCGCGTTCCACAGCCCGCTGATGCAGCCCGCCCAGGAAGAACTCGCCGAAGCAATCGAGGCCGCGGAGTTCCATACTCCCGTGTGCCCCGTCTATCAGAATGTCGACGGCAAGCCCCACACCGATCCGGCCGAGATCAAGGAAAATCTCATCAGGCAGCTTACGGCGCCGGTGCGCTGGACTTACGATGTGCAGGCAATGGTTGCTGACGGCGCCGACGAGTTCATCGAGCTTGGCCCGGGAAATGTGCTCCAGGGTCTGGTGAAGAAAATCGACCGCAACGTGGCGGTGTCTGGATTGAGCTGAAAAGAATGAATGTAGCTATAGTTGGCGCCAGCGGTGCCGTCGGCACCGAATTCCTTCGTGTGCTTGACCAACAGAATTTCCCGGTGGACGGGCTGCGCCTTTTCGGCTCGGCCCGTTCGGCCGGGAAAACGCGTTTATTCCGCGGAAAGGAATATGTGATAGAGGAATTGACATACGACTCCGATTTCTCGGGAGTGGACATCGCCTTCACTTCGGCCGGAGCCTCGGTTTCGAAGGAGTATGCCGCCACGATCACGCGCCACGGTACGGTGATGATCGACAACAGTTCGGCGTTCCGCATGGATCCCGAGGTGCCTCTTGTGGTACCTGAAGTGAACGGCGAGGACGCATTGACGCGTCCGAAAAACATCATAGGCAATCCGAACTGCACCACAATCCAGATGGTGGTGGCTCTCAATGCCATAGAGAAGCTGTCCCATATCCGCAGTGTTCATGTGGCCACATATCAGGCTGCCAGCGGCGCCGGGGCCGCCGGCATGGAGGAACTCGAGCGCCAGTGCGGCGAGATTTCCCGGGGAGAGAAAGCCACCGTCGGCAAATTCCCGCATCAGCTTGTCATGAATGTGATTCCTCAGGTGGATGTCTTCACCGACAACGATTATACCAAGGAGGAGATGAAGATGTATAACGAGACGCGCAAGATAATGCATTCCGACATACGCGTGTCGGCGACATGCGTACGCGTCCCGGTGATGAGGGCGCACAGCGAAGCTGTATGGCTCGAGACTGAGCGCCCCGTAAGTCTGGAGGAAGCCCGCCGCGCATTTCGCGAAGAGGAAGGCATAGTCTTTGTGGAAGAGGAGGCCGACGGCACCCGCTGCTATCCGATGCCCCTCGATGCTGCCGGCACAGACCCCGTGTTCGTGGGCCGGCTCCGCAAGGATCTTGCCGATGACAACGGGCTTGCGTTCTGGATTGTGGCGGACCAGATCAAGAAGGGAGCGGCTCTCAACGCCGTGCAGATCGCGCTCTATCTGATAGACTGCGACAGGAAGCGCGGCTGATACCGCGCAGTCACCAGCGACAGTCCCGGCCTTCAGGAGCCGGGACTTGTACAATAAAAATAATAAGCAATATGGAAACAAACGAGCGTCTTGATATCGCGCGCCGGATCGTGGAGCACACCGGTTCGAGTCTTTTCCTTACCGGCAAGGCCGGAACGGGCAAAACCACTTTTCTTCGCAATCTCCGTAATTCGACACGCAAGAGAATTGTTGTGGCGGCTCCTACGGGCATTGCCGCCATCAATGCCGGCGGCGTGACGCTGCACTCTTTCTTTCAGCTTGATTTCGGACCTTTTATTCCCGGCATGAAGCGTAACAAAGAGATGCATCATCGCTTCAACAAGGAGAAGATACGCATGATCCGCGGTATGGATCTCCTTGTGATTGATGAGATAAGCATGGTGCGCGCCGATGTGCTTGATGCCGTTGACGATGTGTTGCGCCGTTATCGCGACCGATCGCTGCCTTTCGGCGGTGTCCAGTTGCTTCTTATCGGTGACCTCCAGCAGCTCCCCCCGGTTGTGACGGAAGCAGAGCGGGAGATACTTGCCTCCAGCTATGCAAGCCCCTATTTCTTCGACAGTCACGCACTGCAACAGATTGACTATGAAACTGTGGTGCTCGACCGCGTCTACCGTCAGAACGACATGGAGTTCCTCGGACTTCTCAACGCCATACGGGAAAACCGCGCCGACACCGCCGTGCTCGCCCGTCTGAACTCACGTTGCGACAGAGAGTTCGATCCCGACGACGGCGAGGGATTCATTCGCCTTACCACTCATAATTACCAGGCTGTCAGATTCAACAGCGAGCGGATGGAGGCGTTGCGGACGCAACCCGTGATATATCGTGCGGAAGTTACCGGTAATTTTCCTGAGTCCTCCTATCCGGTCGACCATGATCTTGTTCTCAAGGAGGGCGCGCAGGTGATGTTTGTCAAGAACGATACCGAGACGCCGCGCCGCTTCTATAACGGCATGATTGGCCACGTCACCGAATTGACCGACACCTCTGTAACCGTCCGCCCTGTCGGAAGTGAAATGGACATAGAGGTGCAGCCGATGGAGTGGAAGAATGTGAGGCTCGTCATCAATGAGTCCACCAGGGAAATCGATGAAAAGGAGGATGGAGCGTTCCGGCAGTTTCCGCTTAAGGCTGCCTGGGCCATAACAATCCACAAGAGTCAGGGGCTCACTTTCGATCGTGCCATCATAAACGCCTCGGCAAGTTTCGCGCACGGACAGGCCTACGTGGCTCTGTCGCGGTGCCGCAATCTTGCCGGTCTCGTACTTAATGCCCCGCTTTCTCAGTCTGCCATAATCTGCGATGCCACGGTAAGTTCGTTCATGCGGAACCATTCCGGAAAACCTGATGAAAGTCATGTCGATATGCTCGGAAAGGAATATTCGCTCTCCTCGCTTCTACAGCTGTTCAATTTTCAGCCTCTTGATGCCGCACTCGCCGGAACAGTCCGTATTCTTCAGGAAAATTTCTCGAGACTTTATCCATCTATAGTGGGAGAATGTGTGGATTTCGCCAATTCCATCAAAGGACCGGTATCGGAAGTCGGAGTCAGATTTGCAAGGCAATGCAGGGAAATTGCGGCCTCTGCCGGCGACCTCTCCGATGAAAGGCTCCAGAAGCGAATCAAAGATGCCGCCAATTATTTCATCGGTCAGCTGAACCGGTTCGATGAGATTCTTGAGAAAATGCCTCAAAGCCACGACAACAGGCGCGTGGAACTGAAACTGCGCGACCGGCTTGAGTTGCTGTCCGACCAGCTCCGTCTCAAGAGAAGACTCCTTGAAGTTTTCGCAGAGGAGGATTTCACCAAAGACCGTTACCTTGATCTCAAGGCTTCTGTCCTTCTCGACAACGGTCTTTACAAGTCTCCACGGAAGAAGACGCAGACGGCAGCCAAGTCGGAATACTCCAGGGACAACGTGAACCCCGGGCTGTACGACGCGCTTGTGAAATGGCGTTATGCCAAATCGCTTGAAATAGGGAAGCCAGCGTATACCGTGCTGAACAACCGCTCGTTGCTTGCGGTCTCCAATTATGTTCCGGGGACTATCGACGACTTGCTCTCGCTGCCCGGATTCGGCCGTGTCACCGTTCAGAAATATGGCGCAGAGGTTCTCGGTGAAATAGAGAATTTCCTGCGTGAGAACGGTGATAATGTCAAGCCCCTGCAGATATCTCCGAATCATAAAAAACTGAAGAAACTCCACGAATAATATTAGGGAGGAAGGTAATTGTCTTTCAGGTAATCTTCTATGTCGCTTTCGGCATAGAAGATTTTCTTTCGATACAATAGAAGCGAAGGTGGTCAACAAGCATCTGACAAACATGAAAGCTCTCATCTATGGTGAAAAAAATGAAAACTTCCAGCTATAGCATCCGATGAACAATTAGCGATCTTATAAGTGCAAATTTAGTGGAATGACAAACAGATATTCTCAATTAATTCAATTTAACAAAGTGATGGCAGTCAAAAATACAAAGTAGTACTGATCAAAAATGCAAAACAGTTTGGCTGACTTGGATAAAATCACTACCTTCGCAGTCAGTTATGAAAGAGATAAAATATCTTAGCAGGATAGCCGACAAGATTCTTGATATGAGACTTGAAGCTTTTGGCGCAGTGCAGATTGCCGGACCTAAGTGGTGCGGCAAGACAACAACAGCAGAGCGTCGGGCGGCCAGCGTCATTAAAATGCAGGATCCGGATCGACGGGAGGGATATCTGGCTACTGCGCGGACAAAGCCCTCGCTATTGCTTAAAGGCGATACTCCTCGTCTCATTGATGAATGGCAGGTCGCTCCTGTAATATGGGATGCAGTGCGTCATGCTGTGGATGAACGTAGAGAGAAAGGACAGTTTATCCTGACTGGCTCCACGGTAATCGATGATGATGAAATAATGCATACCGGAACCGGTCGCATTACTAAAATGGCGATGTATCCGATGAGCCTGTTCGAATCTCTTGAATCAAACGGCTCTATCTCATTGCGCCGCCTTTTCGATGAACCGGATTATAATATTGATGGAGAGATGTCGCAACTCTCTATCGAACAACTGATATTTGCCGCATGCCGTGGAGGATGGCCCGCCTCTCTTGATGAGATGAGTACAAAAGCAAAATTGCTCATCATAAAGGATTATATATATGAAATCTGCAATAGGGACATTTCAAGGGTGGATAAAAAACGTAGAAATCCAACATTGGCTCGACTGATTCTTCGTTCCTATGCCCGAAATATCTGTACTCCGGCGAAGAAAACTTCAATGCTTGCAGATATTGTGGATGATATGAAAGGAATATCTATGCCAACGTATGATAATTATGTAGGCGCATTGGAAAGACTATTCATTATAGACGATATTGATGCGTGGACGCCGGCCATTCGTTCAAAGACGGTAATACGCACTGGAAAAAAACGCTGTTTCGTGGATCCCTCTATTGCCGTAGCATCGTTGGGCGCATCCCCAGAGAGTCTGGAACTTGACCTCAACACATTCGGATCCATATTCGAGTGTCTATGTTTCCGGGACTTAAGGGTCTATTCTCAGGCGCTGGGCGGACGTTTATCTTATTATCACGACCGTTCCGGATTAGATGTCGACGCCGTATTACATCTTGAGGATGGGCGATATGCTCTGATAGAGTGTAAACTCGGTAGCAGAGAGATTGAGGAGGGCGCAAAGCACCTGCTTGAAATCAAACGTCTTGTGACAGAAAAGAACAAGGCGGGGAAAAAGACAATATTTCGCGAACCGGATTTACTGATTGTCCTCACAGGCGGAGAAATGGCTTATACCCGCGAAGACGGAGTAAAAGTAATTCCAATCGGCTGTATGAAAGACTAGTCTATCGTTATAAGAGAATCTCGGTTCCTATGACAATATGTTTTTCAGCACAATAAAACATGAATTTCAAAAATTATTGCTAACTTTGCGGTTGCAGACCGCCTCGCAGACCACGCCAGTAGGGTGAGGTTCATCCGAACCAACCCCCGGTCTGGGGTTAAGTGGAGCGGGATGTAGTGAAAATACATAAGAAAGCGTTTATCCGCGCTGATTCTTGACTGTCAGAAATTCTCGCAAAATTTCATTTAGATGTCAAGGATTGAGCAACGGTAGATGCCCGTGGATATGTGATTATCTTGCCTTCGGCACGATATTTCGGGAGAAATACAGCCGAACGCATCGATTGCATATACTGGCGTGGGCTTCTGCGTTGCCGTCCGACATCTAAAGGGCAATGCGAGAAGCCTCTGACGGTAGGACGGTAACAGATACAGATTCCTACGCTTTTTTCGTGAAACGACAAACGCCAACGAGAGGATGACCGCGGCATGACATTTCTGCGTGAGCCGATTGATATTTACCTTAGCGAGTCTCGTATTGAGCATTATATGTTGGGCCGACAGTGTAAAGAAGCCGACGTTGATGATTCTTCCCAGCGACAACTGGTGCACACAACGCTATTTTACACAGCCTTTTGACAATCAAGGGTCGACAGTAAAAGTGCCGGACTATCAGCGTGCTTTTACGGAAGACATCGAGCTGCCACACGTGATTTCAAAAGTCGGCGGTGTGCTTACCGGGATGGGATACAGCCTGAAAGATGCCGAGATGGAAATCAAGTCGCTCGGCGTGGAACACGCTGAGGACAATGCCATGTCGGGCAAGTTATCCGGAGCATCAATAGCCGAGACACCGCTCGATATCTTGAAGCGACGCATGAAGTCGGATATCGTCATTCAGTTGTGGTGGAACATAACCCAAGACCCTGCCGGAAAGATTGTATCGTTCACCCTTGAGGCATTCGACGCATACACCAACAAGCGGATTGCCACAGCCGCCGGCAATTCCAGGCCGACAGCCGCGGCTGTTCCGGTTGCTCTTGAAAAGGCTGTCAAGGATAATGTCAAGGAGTTCGACAGACAGCTTGACAAGTGGTATGCCGATCAAAAGAAAAACGGTCGGGAAATCACCTTGACAGTGCGTTGCTGGGATAATTGGGAAAATGATCTTGAAACAGAATACGGCGGGGAGGAGCTGACAGACTGTATCCAGGAATGGATGCGCGGGAATACAGTCAACGGCAGCTTCAACCTCAGCGACGGTACGGAATCGTTCGCCCAGTTCGAGCAGGTGCGCATTCCTCTTAAAGACAAGAACGGGAATGCTCTGGATTCACGCAGTTTTGCGACGGCACTGCGTAAACACCTTCAAAAAGCACCTTACAATATCACGTCAAAAGTAGTAATCCGCGGTCTCGGAGAGGCTGTCTTAATTCTTGGAGAGAAATGAGAACGACAATCATTCTGTTTTTGCTCTGCCTGTTGACTTTAGACATACATGCTTATGCAGGAGATGACGAGAAAATATCTTGTTTCCCGATAATATCAGGCGACGGCATCCCCGATCAGGCGAAAAAGTCCCTCGAAGCCAAGATGGAGCAGGCCATATCAAAGAATGGATTCGGCTCGAACACCCGGGCCGATAGATTCGTGATGTTTGCCAAATGCAACATAATCGAAAAGGACGTGGCTCCCACTACACCGCCACGAATAATGCAGACAGTCGAGGTGACATTCATTATCGGAGATGTCATTGAGAACACGACTTACGCCTCAGCCTCGTTTGAACTGAAAGGAATCGGCACAAACGAGACAAAGGCGTGGCAGACTGCTTTCAGCAAACTCAAAGCAGACAATCCCGGGTTGGTCAGCATGTTTGAGTCAGCATCTGAAAAAATTGAATCATATTATTCGGCTAACTGTAAAAAGATAATGTCTGAAGCCAGGACATTTGCCGCGACCGGTGATTATGACCGGGCAATTTATCTGCTGATGTCTGTTCCCGATGTATGCGGTAATTGCCGGTACGAAGCTTTAGGCGAGGTCACTGCAATCTATCAGCAAAAGATTGATGCCGAGGGGGCAATCCTTCTGGCACGGGCTAATAATGCGTGGGCGATGTCTCCGGATGCTGAGGGTGCCGAGGATGCCATGTCTTACCTGTGCGCCATCTCGCCGAAATCCGCTGCATTTGGCAAGGCGGAAGAACTGGCAGCTGTAATCGGCGACAAGGTGTCATCAGACAAAGGGCGCGAGTGGAAACAGCGGCTCAAGGAATACAACGATGAAAAAGAATTGCGCCGCCGCGAACAGTCCAATCGCCACGTCCGTTCAATGGCGACAATCGCCGCTTGCCGCTCGGTAGCCGAGAAATGGGCTGAAAGGCAACCTCAGATAAAAATAGATCTAAACTGGTAAAACTTAACACAATGAAGCAAGTATTAAAAGTAATGATTGTTGTGCTGTGTCTTGCGACAAGTTTTGTTTCAAAAGCCATCGCGACCGACGAGATAACACTTACCGTATCTTCTGACGGCCCCACCAAGGATGATGCCGTTAAAAACGCTCTACGTACGGCAATTGAACAGTCTTACGGAGCTTTTGTATCAGCCAATACCTCGATTCTTAACGACGAACTCGTAAAGGATGAAATCGTGACAGTATCCAACGGCTCGATTAAGGACTACAAGGAAATCTCGTCCGTTAAAACCGGCGATGGCACATATAATGTGACATTGTCTGCCACTGTCAGTCTTCCGCATCTGATCACTTATGCCAAGAACCATGGTAGCGAATGCGAATTCGCCGGAAATACCTTTGGGATGGAAATGAAGTTGTTTGAACTTCAGAAAGAGAATGAATTGAAGGCGCTCTATAATCTGTCAGATATGATTGAAGGGATGCTGCCGACTACGATGAAGTATGAACTCGTTGTGGGCGAACCGAAAATTCCAGATGTTAGAGGACTTGAAACGGACGGAACAAGATATGTTCCTATTGGAAAAGATAGGAACATCCTTGATAATATTGAGAAGTGTGAACACAGGATTTGCCTTCGATATGATCCTGAGACAGAAAATGCGACTGTTGACAAAAAGGCAGAGACGCACATGATGTCATTCCTTGATAGAAATATAGACACCACTATGGAAAATTTCTATGAGATTCCGATGACAATCAAATGGGTGGGCTCATCACTTAAATCAGAGGACGAAATAGACAGAGAAGTACAGTTTTTGTTAGATGAGTATAAGATAAGGCTTGGAGAAGAGGCGCTTATTGATTTTGAAAGAGAGAGAAGAGATTATAGGGGGATATATTTTACTCCGTGTGAAGTTATGGCAGATTCTCTAACAGAAGCGTTAACGAACAAATATAATTCAGGAATCTCATCAATATTAATCAGCACATTGAACAGCATCTCGATTCCGGAATCTATGATAATAGAATATAGGAAAAAGGGAATAAAACTGTCCGAGTTGAGATTTGGGTCGATCGGTTTTGGTAAGTGCGATAATTCATGGAATTTCCGTAATTCAGCGGAAACAATTAATGTATGGGCTTTAGATTTAACAGAGAGAATTGAACGGCAATTTAATTCTTTTGTCATTGTCGACAATACAGGACAAAAGTCTGATTTCTTTCCGCAACATTTACTAGATAAAATTGATTATGAAAATAATAACCGAAATACTGCATATTATGGACCGAATTTGATTGATGATAAAGTTCCCGTCATGCTTGATCGATGGGAGGCCGAAATGTGCATATTGGGGACTGGATTATTTTACGATTTTTATCGTCCAAAATGTGGGGGTAGATTTAAAGCATCCAGCATGAATTATACCGTTGGCATCTCAGATATTGGATATTTAACTAAAATCGGAGAACCATACTGCAGCCTCCTTCAATGGAACATTAAAGCTTATGTACCTAAGGTAGATATTGGCAAATATTCAAAGTTCTGGATAGAAAAAAAGTCTGATTCCAAATAACATGATATCGAAATTATCACTCTATGATCTTGTTGCCATGATAATACCCGGCGGTATTATCATGGCAACAACTTGGATATGTTTAGGAATAGATTTGCCATTTTGTGTGAAAGAGTTGAGTTGCGGATGCAAGATAATTACTGACAATGATTATCCTATATGGTTATGGATTGTCCTTTCGGTTATGGCATATTTCATCGGTCTGATAAATAATTGGGTTGCAGACGGAATCTTTCGATTCTTTCGTAACAATCAGAGTATGATTGACAACGAGATGCTGAGAGTTGTGGAATTGAATGGGGTCATTCATCTTGATAAATTCGGCGGCAACAAATATGTCAACTCTAAAGAATCATTGCATCGTTTGTCATACGTAATCATCCGTTCTTTGATAAATGCGTTATGGGTCTTATTTCCCTGCAATAAACGTCAGGCTAAAAATCCGGTGAACTATTACAAGGCCTATTATGCTCTTAATAGGCAAAAGTTGCTTGGAAGCGTTCCGATAGTTGAAGCTCAAGTTGCCTTGATACGGAATTGTCTACTTCCTCTTTTGTTCTTGACTTCAATTCTTGGATATCGACAATTCTGGTGTTGTGTCATATCGCTATTTATGTTAACGGTCTTTCTTTTTATCGTAATGGTTCAGCGCCAGAATAAAATCTATCAAATGGTGTGGGAAGCCGCAAATTATTACGAATTATGAAACAACGATTTTTATGGATTCTGCTGTTGATGTGCGGTGGTATATTGGCCCATTCGCAGAACTATAATCAGGAGCGGACGGCACTTGCCAACTTCCTTGTACGCATGTATGAGAACGCGCCGTTCGACGGTGTAAAGGCAGTGGAAGACTATGAAAATGCCTATCTTATGTCGGTTGTCATACTCGACAAGTCCAAATATAAATCAGAATCCACACTAAATCGCGTGGCTTCGGTCAAGGCCATGTCGCAGGCATCACGCTTCTTCAACGGCTCAAACATTACGGACGACATGGTTATCCGTACGACAGAGAAATCCGATGGTACATCCGACACTGAAATCATCGAGAACATACGTGAAAATTCAGTCGGATACGTCAGGCAGCTCGAACAGCTCACCAACTTCGTCGCTCCCGATGGCCGGCAAGTGTTCATCTTCATAACCCCATTGAAAAAATAGTCTGGACATGTGAGGCGGAAATGCGTGAAGACTTTTGTGATGACCATAGGTATATAGATAAATAAAAGACCGCTGACTCATTTAGAATTAGCGGTCTTTTTTATGTCTACAGGCTTGCTGCAGCCGTCGGTTTATCTTGAGATGGTACGGAAAACATGGATTGTGCCGTCAGACATGCGGAGGCGGATTATGACAGGCTCGCCATGCACAGGCGTGTCGATACGGACTCCATTCAGGTTAAAATACTCCACAGACTCCGCTTCATCAGGCAGGATGTTTTCCACACCTGAAGTACCGAAATCGATTGGAGCGAGACCTTCTGCATCAGCGTAATCATTTTCCATTCCTGCCGGACATTTTCCGACACAGTTCTCGTCAATGCCCTCAAATGCGTCTTCAGCAACCTCGGGTACAACCTCGGAAACAAACGTGACCGTTGCAAGAGACGAGCATCCGGCAAACGCACGCGATCCAATCTTCTCGAGACCACTTCCGAAAGCGACTGCCATAAGGTTGGCACACCCTGCAAATGCCTCGTTCCCGACTTCCCTAATGGTTTCGGAAAGGTTTACCGACGCAAGCGAGACATTATCGCGATAAGCCCCCTCCGCTATACCGGTGACTTCATACGTAATGTCATCGTAAGTAATAAGTTGCGGAGCCTTATAAAGAGGATCGGTCCCGAGATATTTCTTGACTATGACCTCATGGACGCCTTGTGGCGCATTCTGCACGATGGATAAAACATGCTCATCAATCGTAAACTCCGTGACAACGGGACGCGGCACGGATATCGTTACCGGATTGCTTTCCGGGGCCGCGATGTCACCGTATAGAGCCTTGACAGCCATTACATACGACACTTTGTAATCCTCGGCCTTGAAAATCCACGGCATCTCGACCATGCCTACGCTTTCTCCATTCACAATACCTTCATAACCGGTCACTTCAGCATATTCTGTGGAAGGATCAGCCCATTTCAATGTCGCAGTGCAGGCTTCGGTATCATACTCCACCTCTATATTGGTGACGGCAGGATATTCCACAAGCCTTATCTCATCTATAATTGCGGCTGCACGCTTTGAAGTGAATCCTCCATAGAATCGGATATTCACATATTTCTTGCCGGCGTAATCAGAGAGATCGCAAGAGAACAGCTTCCATCCGGAAGCTTCTCCATCTCCTGCATTCACAGTCATGAGGTCCGTAAACTCTCCACCCTCCACAGAAATCTGAGGCTTGACAATGACGTCACATCCGGGAATCAGATAGACCTGGAACGACAGAACCGGCGCCACCGCCTTTGCGAGATCAATACGGTATGAGGTCATGGTGGCACTTGATCCCGCGGTTATCCAGGAAGAACTGAAATCGGCATATACAAGTCCGGTGCCGGAAACCGGGTCTACGCGGGTGGAATCATCTCCGTACTCCGCATGGTCTGCCACATCAAACGATGCATAATAGCTTGTGTTTGCGAATGTCCATATTTTTGAAGCTCCCCCGTCAAATGTCTCCACGTAAGGCAAACGGTAATCAGGTCCTATGATCACATCATAGGAATAAGACGAGGAGGAGGAGCCCCCCACACCTATGCCGTTGGCCGCCTCAACCATATACATCACCGCGCGGGGTGCGTCCATGTCCGTGCCATAATCCACATATTCAGTGGCCTCGAGTCCGGAGGCAATGAGTTCACGCTCATCCTCTGTACGTCCCCAGCAACGATACACATTATATACAGTCTCATCCGGGTTTATTGCTCCGTTATTGGCTCCAGTGGCCGGAGCCGTCCATAAAATCCGGTATCCTCCGTCGGAAAGCATTTCCCCCGTCACAGGATAAGGAGCCGCAGGTACATCCTGACCGACAAAGGCTTCCACACGCTGCTGAGCGAATCCAAACGGGGAAACGCATTTCACGTAATAATAATTCAGTCTGTTGGGGACAGGAGAATTATCGACAAAATTGCATGTGGATCCTTTCACAGGGGCAGGCACAGTCCCGATAAGCTCCATGGCAGTCGAGCTGACATCCGTAATGCGATATATCTCCAAAGCCGTCATGTCCACCTCAAGCGGCTGGGGAGGATAATCGCTGGTTTTATCCGGTATTACAGCCGATATATCCACAAAGAATCTGCCGTCTTCCTCCCCCGGAGTGGCTTTGACCGCATCGAAACCGAACGCAAATGGGACACCGGGCTGGCAGGATCCGTAGCCCTGATATCCTTCGGTTCCGTCAATAGAGGCATAGGCCATATAGGTATACTGATAGCCATATTGCCATGCAGGCTCGGCCGCATCGGTAAAACCGCATGCCTCGCCGGGTGCGACATCAGTCACACTGAATACCGGCACTTCCGTCTCGCCCAAGGCATAACAGGAACGGACCACACGCAGGTCAATTCGGGTATCGGACGGCAACGCAGTCCACTGGTCATTGTTTTTCGGAGCGGTGACCGTACCGATAACTTTGCCTGCATTCCCCTCTATCTCAAAAGACATGGACAAGGAAGGCGCCCCGGGTACAACCTTCTGTGCGGAAACCGTCATAAACGACAACAGAGCCACAGCAGAGGATAAAAGTCTAAAATTTGTCATCTGAATCAAATTAAGTGAATCAATACATTTGGAGTCATCCAAATTTCTTTTTGACATCAAAAATATAAAAAAAATAACTTATTGCAAAATTTTTTAAAAAATTTGATTATTTTTGTAAAAAATCACACTACGACAGGATAATTCCCTATGTAGTTTTTATAACCTTAATTAAAAAGCTTATGCAGAAAAAGAGAACTACGCTTATGCCCCTCATGCTTGCCGGCATAACACTGGCAACATCGGCAGCTGCTCCGCCCCCTCAGAAAGTGCCGGAAGTAAAGCTTCCCGCATCGTACACCCGGTTCTATCCTTCAGCGCAATCAGCCAAAAGCTTATTGCAACGGTCTGAAAAGCCCATGTTCCGAAATGCTTCGGCCAAACTGGGAGCAACATCCGACATATTCGGGTACCTTTATTTTTTCCAAGGCACACAGCTCGAACGCGGATTCTACCGTATCAATCCAACTCCGGATGCCACATTCCTGTGGGCGGACAGCTACACCTCCGACTGGTCCATGAGCATGACGGGAGGCTGGCTCCGTGACGGTAAGCTCTGCGGTCTGAACTCCATGGTGTTCATGGGCGGACTGCTTGCATACGGACAAATCGAACTCGACATCAAGACAGGCGAGGTGCTCGACTTCCGGCAACTCAAAGTCGATGCCAACGATCTGAACAACCAGTTCATCTCAACATCCTATCGTGAGCTTGACGACCGTGTCTACGGATACGGCTATATCAATGATGGAAGCGCATACGGCTTCAAATCTGCAAAAGCCACCGACATCGATACTTCGCAGCCGATCTGCCAAGTAGAGTTTGAGACACTTTGCACGGCACTTTGCTATAATGTACAGGACGATTCTTTTTATGGAGTAACTACCTCAGGTGATTTCGTGTCGATCAACACACAAGGCGAGCAGACAGTCATCATGCCGCTCAATCTGCCCGGAATGACCACAACCGTGACAGGACTGACCTACAGTCCACGGGATCGCGTATATATTTATAACGCCTTCTTCGAGGGCAATACATCCGCAATCTATGCCATAGATGCGGCAGCAAAGACATGCACAAAGCTTTATGACTGCAATTCGGGCGAGGAATTCATTTACCTTGTCTGTACGACAGAGAATGCCGAGCCTGAAGCGCCAGTGCGCCCCGTGTTCGACGCAACCTCATTTACGGGTGCTTCGCTTGACGGGACGCTGTCTTTCACGATGCCGGGACGAACTGTGGGAGACCAGCCTCTGTCCGGAAATCTGGACTGGCGGATATATGTGGATGGCGTGCAGGTTCAGACCGGTACGGCCGCAGCCGGCTCAAAAACTACAGTAAGTCTCCACGGACTTTCCAACGGAGACCATATTTTTGCCTTTTCCGCAGGAAAAGACGGGAAATGGTCCACTCCAGTCACAACAAGCAAATGGATCGGATCGGACTATCCGTCTGCTCCATCCGACATAGTGCTGACGCATGACAAGGTAACTTGGAAGCCTGTCACCACAAGCGAGCACGACGGACACGTGGACTACGCCTCCATCAGGTATACTGTCACACTGAACGGCAAGAAAATGGGAGAGACAGACGGAACGGAATGCGCCGTCACGCTCCCCGAAGGCGCACAATACGACAGCTATACTGCTCAAGTGACAGCCACCGCCGACGGAAAATCATCCCGGCCCGGCGAATCAAACTACATCACATACGGAAATCCCATCATCATTCCCGACGGGTCGTCACTTCACTATCGCCCGGAAGATTATGAGTTCAGACTTTTTCAGGCCATCGACATAGACGGCAAGACCGACTCCGAAGGCAACACCCGCAACTGGCACTTCTCCGAAACCATGGGATTTCCATCCTTCGCCTCCGGAGCGGATGGCATCGACCTTCTTGTGTTTCCTCCGATAATGTTCGACAATACCGAAAAAGCATACCAGTTCCAGATGGAGGCCGGTCTCATCTCCGATATAGACAACACCGGCACCATAGAGATCCTTATCGGAAGAGAACCCAATCTGCAAGCCATGACACGCGTTGTCATCCCTCCCACACGCCTATATCACATGCGCGGCGTGATCATGACCGATTACTTCTCTGTACCAGAAGCCGGCACCTACTATATCGGTGTACTTACCCATACAAACAAGGTTGCTTTCCATATCTCGGACATGGACATCATGCTCACCAGCCGCGATGCGGACGTGCCAATGACAGTCTCCGACCTTAAGGCGACCCCGGGAGAGAACGGCGCTCTGACAGCCACAGTCTCCTTCACTATGCCTTCACAGACCGTCGGCGGAAAGGAAATAGATGCGAATTCGGAAATCACCGCCACGGTTACCTCGCGTGAGTTTGTCCTCGACAAACCTTATGAGGGGAACGTAATCGCCACAACTACAGTCAAGGGCAAACCCGGAGAGAAAGTTTCGGCAGTGGTACGGACACAGCAGAACTACAACACCATCGGCGTAAGCTGTTCATTCGATGACCGATCCGGAGTGGAAACCACCACATCGGTGTTCACGGGTCTCGTACGGCCCTATATCGTACAGAATCTCAAGGCAGAGGTAAGTGAGGACAACATGAGCATCCGGCTCACATGGACGCCTCCCGTGGAAGGAGAGGAAGACGGAGCCATCGGTGACTCATTCTTTTATTCCCTGTGGTACTATGGCAAAGGATGGACATTCTATGACGGTGCCGGCTGGGATGTCAATGAAGCGACCATTACTCTTGAGGAAGGAACTCCGCAGACCATACTTAATGTCGGGGTCATGGCAATGAATGCCGCAGGACAGAGCGATCATATCGCATCCGCCTCCACAGTGGTAGGACAAACGTATGAGCTTCCTATGAAAGAAGACCTCCGTGATGGTATCGAGACGTTTTCCCCAATTGCAATTCAGCGCCCGAACGACTCCTATAACAACACATACTGGATGGTAACCGATCCCACGGAAGTATCGGCCATATTTGCCAATCAGTCAGGCTGGGCATACATCGGCTACATAGGTACAGAGGGAATCAATACCGCCAAGAGCCGTCTGTCGCTTCCCAAATTCTCCACTATAGGCTGCAAGGACATAAAGATCTCGCTCACATACTGGGGAGGTCCATACGAGGCTCCTTTCACCCTTCTCTCCAACGTGTTTGGAAGCGAGGTTCCTGAGACTGTAGGTTCGTTCCCGACCGGAAAGGGATGGATGACAAATTCCATCACCCTTCCCGAGAGCCTTAATGAGCGCACATGGGTGGAACTTTTACTCGATAGTGACTTCGCCGATGCGAACAGTTTCGCCATGTTCTCGGGTTATTCCATTTCCGGTACAACCGGAGTAAACGGTCCCGACAGCGAGGAAGGAAATATTTTCACTACTCCCGGCATGCTTCATTTGTCAGGTTTCGCAGGAGAAAGTCTCACCGTATCCGATACGGCAGGCCGCATCATCATCAGCGTTCCATCTCTTGAAGACATGGCAGGTTTCGCTCTTGCTCCCGGCATCTATGTGGTGAAAGCAGGCGGCAAGGCCTCTACGGTGATAGTCAGATAACTGGTGATAGTCAGATAACTATAGAACCCACTCTTATTGAGACGAGGGTGTATCAACATTTTGATACACCCTCGTCGGCATATATGGACAGGAGTTATAGATTGAAATAGAAGGTGCCGGTAGGCAGTACGGTGTAGAAATCATATTCCACATTACGCAGATAATACGTAGTATTGTAAGCGGGGAGATCAACACCCCTGTCCCAGCTGTCGGTCCATGGATTCCATGCGTTGAGCACGTTCACGCCGTACTGTACGCCGTTGTACCGGTAACTTACCACAAGGGGAAGCACGCGCCACACTCCCTGTGCGTCGTAACCGCATGCTATCACTTTCGTGATGCCCTGATTCTGAAAATTTCCGGTCTGGACCGACGGGCCTGACACCACTGCGGGAGAATCGGCCCAGCCGTCGTACCACGGACTTCCCCAGTAGGGTGGTGACGGAGCAGGGTTCCAGCCCATTCCCGCTCCGGGTCCCATGCCGTATCCCACGTTCGGCTGGTAACTTCCTCCGGCGCCCGGGGCCGGAAGACTATTCTGACTGTAGCCGGTGTGGACCCCGGCCAGCAACAATGCCGCCGCAATCACCGATATCCTTGATCTGCGGATATGTTTAGACGTGTGTTTCATAGCATTATACTTTTATTTATATAACAACCGGGAGGTGCAGTTGGCAGAAAAAGCTATGTTAAAAAAATCCGTCTCGAACTATCACAGCCCAAGACGGAAAACATATCAATAGTATTAACAAAAAGTCTATTTATCAGCTTTTGCGCGTGTGGAGTCCCAATACAGGTAGCCGATCAGCAGCAGATAGGCCACACAGCCCAGAATCTGGGTGGTACCGGCCGATATCGGACTCTCATACTCGAATCCGGCGAATCGTGTGATTGCCGCGAACACTCCGAACAGAGCGCCGCCCGCAATCAGGCCGGAAGCCAGAAGTGTGCCTCTGTCGTGACGGGCCTCGCTTGTCTTCCTGTCTTTGGAACTCTTGGCGACAAAGTATGATATGGCGCCTCCGACAAGCATCGGGGTATTGAGCGACAGCGGAATGAACATTCCCAGACAGAAGGGGAGAGCCGGAACTCCAAGCCAGTTCAGGATCAGGGCGAGGATTGCCCCGGTCATGTAAAGGATCCAGGGGGTATCGCCTCCCATCATCAGAGGCTCGATCACCTTGGCCATGGCGTTGGCCTGAGGTGCCACGAGAGCGTCATCGCCGACGAAACCGTAGACCTTGTTGAGGACCATGATCACACCGCCCACTGTGGCAGCCGACACAAGAGTGCCGAGGAATTTCCATGTCTCCTGTTTCTTAGGAGTGGAACCGAGCCAATATCCGATCTTGAGGTCGGTGACAAAGCCGCCGGCCATGGAAAGGGCCGTGCAGACCACGCCGCCGATCACCATCGACGCAACGATGCCGGATGTGCCCTTCAGTCCGATGGCCACAAAGATGGAGGATGCTATTATGAGCGTCATGAGGGTCATTCCCGACACGGGATTGCTGCCCACAATGGCGATTGCGTTGGCGGCGACGGTGGTGAAGAGGAAAGCAATGATTGTCACGACTGCCCAGGCCACGAGAGCCTGCCAGAACGTGTTGATCACGCCCAGCCAGAAGAAGAGAAGCACCACGATCAGGGCCAATACGATAAAGAACACTACCTTCTTCATCGAGAGGTCCGTCTGCCAGCGTATCTCGGTTGCCTTCTTCGCGCCTCCCTTGAACTCGCGTCCGGCAAGCCCTACGGCGTTGCAGATGATGGGCCAGCTCTTGATGATGCCTATCACTCCGGCCATGGCGATACCGCCGATGCCGATCATGCGGGCATAGTCCTTGAACAGTGCGTCGGGGCTGAGGGCCATCAGGGTCTCATTGCCGTATGTGCCCATCAGCGGAATCACGATCCACCAGACGAAGATCGAGCCGGCAAAGATGATGAACGCATATTTGAGGCCGACTATATAGCCCAGACCGAGCAGAGCCGCTCCGGTGTTGCAGCTTAACACCACTTTTGTCTTCTCCGCAATGGTCTGTCCCCAGGATGCGGCCGTGGTGGTCACAGTCTCGGCCCACCAGCCGAACGTGGCCACGATATAATCGTAAATACCGCCTATAAGTGACGCGATTATAAGGGTCTTGGCCTGTCCCGACTCTCCGGAAGCGGCCGCCTGCTGGCCCGATATGAGCACCTGCGTCGTGGCTGTCGCCTCCGGGAAGGGGTATTTGCCGTGCATGTCCTTTACAAAATATTTCCGGAACGGAATGAAGAACAATATGCCGAGGATTCCTCCGAGGAGCGAACTGAGGAAGATCTGGTAGAAGTCCACCACGATGTCAGGGTATGTGCCCTGAAGGATGAACAGCGCCGGCAGAGTGAAGATGGCTCCGGCCACAATCACTCCCGAGCAGGAACCTATCGACTGGATTATCACATTCTGGCCCAGTGCGTTCTTTTTCTTCAGCGCGTTGCTGAGGCCGACGGCTATGATCGCGATCGGAATCGCCGCCTCGAAAACCTGGCCCACTTTCAGACCGAGGTAGGCGGCCGCCGCGCTGAAAACTATGGCCATCAGAAGCCCCATCCCCACTGAATAGGGGGTGATCTCCTGCTGCTCATGGGCTGGCTTCATCACCGGGACATATTCCTCGTCGGCCGCAAGTTCGCGGAACGCGTTTTCAGGCAGTCCGGTGTCGGTGGTGTATACTTTTTCTTCTTCCATGTTATTGTTGTCTGTTTGTTGAATTCATTGGCTTGATTGAATCCATCGGCTCTTATCGGGCCATTGTGACGCAAATTTACGAAAAAAAACCGAAAGTAACACAACTTTCGGTTTTTTTATCTGTAATACGGAGGCAATAAGTGCCTCCCGGAACCCGATTAAGGGCGGTATTATGCCTTTTTGATCTTCTTGTAGCCGTATACAGCGCGGCTGCCGAGCTCTTCCTGAATGCGGAGAAGCTGGTTGTATTTGGCCATACGGTCGGAGCGGCTTGCGGAACCGGTCTTGATCTGTCCGGCGTTGGTGGCTACTGCGATGTCGGCGATGGTGGCATCCTCGGTTTCGCCGGAGCGGTGTGAAATCACTGCGGTGTAGCCGTTGCGCTGAGCCATCTCTACGGCGCGGAGAGTCTCTGTGAGCGAGCCGATCTGGTTGACCTTGACGAGAATCGAGTTGGCGCAGCCGTTGGCGATTCCTTTTTCGAGGTATTTCACGTTGGTCACGAAGAAGTCGTCACCCACGAGCTGGCAGCGGTCGCCGATGAGGTCTGTGAGGATTTTCCAGCCTTCCCAGTCATTCTCGTCCATACCGTCCTCGATCGAGTCGATGGGGTATTTTGTGATGAGCTCCTCAAGGTATTTTGCCTGCTCCTCGCTGGTGAGCTTCTTGCCGTTGATCTCCTTGGCGGCGCCGTTCTTGAGCTGGGTGTAGTCGTACACGCCATTCTGGTAGAACTCCGATGCGGCGCAGTCGAGACCGATGGTGATATCCTTTCCGGGTTCGTAGCCGGCCTTGCGGATGGCTTCCATGATAACGTTGAGTGCATCCTCGGTGCCTTCAAGCTTGGGGGCGAATCCACCCTCGTCGCCTACCGCAGTGGAAAGGCCGCGGGCTTTGAGCACGCTCTTGAGGCTGTGGAACACCTCGGCTCCCCAGCGGAGACCTTCGCGGAAGCAGCATGCGCCTACCGGACGGATCATGAACTCCTGGAAGCAGATGGGTGCGTCGGAGTGTGCGCCGCCGTTGATGATGTTCATCATCGGGACGGGAAGAACATAAGTGTTTGATCCACCGATATAGCGGTAGAGAGGGATGTCCAGATAGTTGGCGGCAGCCTTTGCTGTGGCGAGCGACACGCCGAGGATGGCGTTGGCGCCGAGGTTGCTCTTGGTGGGGGTGCCGTCGAGGTCGAGCATGATCTGGTCCACACCGATCTGGTCAAGCGCGCTGTGGCCTTTGAGAGCCTCTGCGATCGGGCCGTTCACGTTGGTCACTGCCTTGAGGACTCCTTTGCCGAGATAGCGGCCCTTGTCGCCGTCGCGAAGCTCGAGTGCCTCATTCTCGCCAGTGGAGGCGCCTGAGGGTACGGCTGCGCGACCCATGATGCCGCTTTCCAGAATCACGTCTACTTCTACTGTAGGGTTGCCGCGGGAGTCGAGTATCTCGCGACCGATTACTTTCTCAATCTTCATTTTTCTTGAATTATTGGGTTTTTCTTGATCTTTTTCCAGTCAATGTATGATTTAATGCCTGATGAGACTTTGTCTCCGTGTCTTAAAGGCGTCGCTGCCTCACGCAGTTTCTCTCTGCCTTGTTTCAGTTGCAAAATTACTAAATTTTTCGCAATCCCGCGTCATATTTTAGACTATTTTATGTTTTTTAAATATCAGTTGGCTTTGCGTCTCTCAGGCAGCCCTTCTGACAAATTCTCAAAAAAGTTATTGTGTATGGTTTCGCTCGCTATGGATGTTCTGAAGCATCTTCCGTTTGTTCCCAATGAGCAGCAGGCTCTTCTTGTGGCGGCTATGTGTTCGTTTGTCGGAAATGGAGCGGACCGCGACGTGTTCGTGCTGAACGGATATGCCGGAACGGGCAAGACTTCCGTTGTGGGCGCTCTCATAAAGACGTTGGCCGAACACAGGAAGCCCGTGGTGCTCCTCGCTCCTACCGGAAGGGCGGCCAAGGTGGCGTCGGCGCTGGCCGGATTCCCTGCCTCGACCATTCACCGCAAAATTTTCCGGCCGCTTTCTTCCGATCCGTCAGGTGCGTCGTGGTATCTTGCGAAAAATGAACACGCCGACACTCTTTTCATAATTGACGAGGCTTCGCTTATTTCCGATTCTCAAGGGGGTGGCGAAAGCCTTCTCAGGCAGGTGGTCCGTTATATCTATTCGGCTCGCGGATGCAGGATGATGCTCGTCGGCGACGAGGCCCAGCTTCCTCCCGTAGGACAGACTGAATCGACGGCAATGAACCCCGCGCGTCTTCGCAGACTCGGCCTTAATCCGATATGCGGCACTCTTGATATCCCGGCCCGTCAGGCTGCCGACAGCGGAATCGTCCATAATGCCACTATCGTCCGACAGCTCCTCTTCAATTCCGTGCCGGGATTGCCGGCGGCTCTCGATGTGACGGGATTCCCGGAAATCGCGGCGATATCGTCGGTGGAACTTGCCGAAGTCCTTGCCGACAGTTATGCGGCGGTCGGGGAGGAGGATACAATAATAGTGACACGGTCCAACAGGCGTGCCAGCAATTTCAACCGGGCCATCCGCCGGATGGTGATGTATGCCGAGGATCCCATTCAGCGAGGAGACCGCCTGATCGTGGCCAGGAATGACTACTACTGGATGAAGGCCAACAAGGCGGCGAAGCACAGTCCGCTGATTGCCAACGGCGATACAGCTCTTGTAACATGGGTGGGGCGGTCGCAGAAAGTTTACGGCCGCTACTTCACGGAAGTGGAGCTTCAGCTCTCCGGCGGTATGGTGGTCAGCGCGCAGGTGATGCTCCGTAGTCTTGTGTGCGAGGGACCGTCGATTCCCCGAGAGGAGATGGAGCGCTTCTATAACCATGTCATGGCTTCGGCCGAGGGCAGCATGTCGGAAAAGATGGCGGTAGCCCTCGATGATCCGTACTATAACGCGCTTCAGGTGAAATATGCCTATTGCGTTACATGTCACAAGGCCCAGGGCGGACAGTGGCGCCATGTCTACATCGACATGGGAGGCATTGCTCCGGAGAATTTCACCGGCGACTTCTATCGCTGGCTTTATACCGCCCTGACCCGCGCCACAGAGAAAGTTTTCCTGATCAACCCCACCATTCCTCTCCGCTGATTCCGTCAGTCTCCTCCGGATTCCTGCTTCCGGGTTCGGTTATTAAACAGTCGGGGTCTGCGTCATCGGCATTTTGCCGGAGACGCAGACCCCGAAACTTTCTGTCCCGGATGAGGGGACTATGGTTTGATTAGTCCTCGTTGAGGTTTACGCGCTTGAAGTCCACCACTACAAGTCCCTTGGTGGTGTTGTCCAGGAACTGGCCTACAGTGATCTTTGCATCCTGAACGTACGCCTGCTCGAGAAGGCAGTTCTCTTTGAAGAATTTATTGAGACGGCCGTTGGCGATGTTCTGGATCATGGCCTCGGGGAGGTTGGAAGCCTTGGCTTCGCCGGCTTCTCTCATGATCTGGCGCCCCTTCTCTGCCTCCTCGGGAGTGATCCAGCCCTTGGTGATGTTGCTTTCGATGTGGTCCTCGGAGTCGAAGTGGTTGGGATTCAGACCGGCCTTCTTGAGGGCGGCTTCCTGAGCCTTGACAATCTGCTCCTGCTTGGTCTTCTCCACAGCGACGCTGATCTCCTGGTCGATGGTCTCCTGAGCGACGTTCTCGCGGCTTACAGCCACGGGGTTCATCGAGGCGATCTGCATGCATACCTCGCGGCCCACCTGAGCATCTACTCCTTCGAGATTGAAGCCTGCGATAGCGGCGAGCTTGTCGTTGAAGTGGTTGTAGGAAGCCACAGAGGGGGCCTCGATCCATTCGTAGTCGCCGAGTTCCATTTTCTCACCGGTTTTTCCGATCTCGTCGGTGATATGGTCAGCCACTGTGCGTCCGTCGAAGTCAAGACCCTTGAGTTCGTCAAGGCTCTTTACCTTTGCGTTGAGGGCGAGTTCGAGGATTTTCTTGGCGAGTGCGCGGAAGGAGTCATTTTTGGCGACGAAGTCGGTTTCGCATTTGAGGGTAGCGATAGCGGCGAAGTTGCCGCATGAGCCTGCGAACACACAGCCCTCGGCGGCGTTACGGTCTTCGCGTTTCGCTGCCACAGCCTGTCCTTTCTTGCGGATAATTTCGATTGCAGCCTGGATATCGCCGTCAGTTTCGGCGAGGGCGTTCTTGCAATCCATCATTCCTGCGCCGGTCATGTGGCGCAGTTTTTTGATATCTTCTATGCTTACAGCCATTTGAATATGGTATTAAAATTGCTTAAATAAAAAAATGGGCGCGGCTGGGAAGTCGCGCCCGGAGTAGGGTCTATTACTCAGCGTCCTTAACTTCCTCGGCGGTTTCTGCTGCCGGAGCCTCGGCTTTCTCGGCTGCGGGAGCTTCGTTGCGGCGCACGCGACGGCGCTTGCCGGGTGCGGAGGCCTCCTCGGCGTCGCCTTCCTTATCCTCGGGAGCGTCGATTTTCTCTACCTTGCGCTCTTCGAGACCTTCAGCCATCGCGGAGCAGACAGCATCAAGAATCACATCGATGGATGTGGATGCGTCATCGTTGGCGGGAATCACGAAGTCTACGTCGGCGGGGTTGGAGTTGGTGTCGACGATTGCGAACACGGGGATTCCGAGGCGTTTTGCCTCAGCCACCGCGATATGCTCCTTCATCACGTCGACCACGAACAGCGCGCTCGGCAGACGGCCGAGGTCGGCGATGGAACCGAGGTTCTTCACCAGCTTGTCGTGCTGACGCTTGATCTGAAGTTTCTCGCGCTTGGAGAGGTTGTCGAAGGTGCCGTCTTTCTCCATCTTTTCGATGGCCGACATTTTCTTCACTGCCTTGCGGATGGTGGGGAAGTTGGTGAGCATACCGCCGGGCCAGCGCTCAATCACGTAGGGCATGTTGATTGCGGCCGCTTTGTTGGCGATAGCTTCTTTGGCCTGTTTCTTTGTAGCCACGAAGAGTACTTTCTTGCCGCTCTTGGCGATCTGGCGCAGAGCGTTGGAAGCCTCCTCGATCTTGGCTGCCGTCTTATATAAGTCGATGATGTGGATACCGTTGCGCTCCATGAAGATGTAGGGAGCCATCGCGGGGTTCCATTTGCGTTTGAGGTGACCGAAGTGGCATCCTGCGGTGAGGAGCTGGTCGAATGTGGGTGTTGCCATTCTTTTCTTGAAATTGTTTACGTTCTTTGATTTGGCCGGACAGCGGCGGAATCCGCCGTCCGCAATTGCGGAGTAGGGAACGTGTCCATCTCTGCAATTTAGATACTAAACACGATGCGCTGAGCGCAAAATTCGCAAATGTAGGGGAAGGATTCCGGTTAACGTTTGGAGAACTGGAAGCGCTTGCGGGCTTTGGGGCGTCCCGGTTTCTTGCGTTCCACCTCGCGGGCGTCGCGGGTCATGAAGCCTTCCTTGCGGAGAGCCGCCTTGTCTTCGGGGTCAACCTTGACGAGAGCGCGGGCGATGGCGAGACGCAGTGCCTCGGCCTGGCCTTTGTAGCCGCCTCCGTCGAGGTGTGCCACGATGTCGTACTTCTCGGCTGCGTCAAGTGTTAGAAGCGGCTGTTTCACCACGTACTGAAGGATCGAAGAGGGGAAGTAAACGTCGAGCGGACGTTTGTCGATTGTGATGTTGCCTGTGCCCTCGGTGAGATATACGCGGGCCACTGCTGCCTTGCGGCGACCAATTGCATTTACTTTTTCCATCTTCTTTATTTCATTTTATTGATGTCCAAAACTACAGGATTCTTGTCGGCGAAAGGATGCTCGCCTCCGTTGAAGACATGGAGGTTGGTGAGCTGGGCCGCGCCGAGCTTTGTCTTGGGGAGCATGCCTTTTACCACCTTGATGAAGAGGGGGTGCTTGCCCTTGACGGTCACGCCGTAAGATTTCTTCATGAGGTCGGCGGGAGTGAAAGAGCGCTGGCCGCCGGGATAGCCCGTGTAGCGGAGATATTCGCGCTTGTTCATCTTGTCGCCGTTGAGAATCACTTTGTCGGCGTTGATCACGATCACGTTGTCACCGCAATCGAGATTGGGTGTGTAGTCAGGTTTGTTTTTGCCGCGAAGGATCAATGCCACCTTCGAGCAGAGACGGCCGAGCACCTGGTCGGTAGCGTCAATCACCACCCATTTCTTCTCGATTGTAGCGGGGGTGGCTGATATTGTCTTGTAGCTTAAAGTATCCACTTTATTTGTTGGTTTTAAATTATCATCGCCCTGGGAATCAGCTTGTCAGTCGGCCAAAACTGACGTGTGCGGACTCCATGGGCCTTTACTTTGGATATAATCGGCTCGCAAAATTAATAAATTATCGCGACATGACAAAATACAATATGAAATTAAGAAGCTGTTTAATAAAATTTTCGAATAAAATTTAGGAAATCAGATAGCCTCGTAAGTTTCACGTGTGTCACGATTTTTCGTTTCCGATGTATTCTCCGGCTATGGAGAGGGCGTATTTCCACGCTGAGTCGTGGTCGTAGGGGATGGTGCCTTCCATCACGGCTTCCTTGACGGCTTCCTTGATGCCCTGGATCCAGCGGCCGGCAGGGAGTCCGAAGTGCTCCATCAGTTCGTCGCCGTTGACGGGGTTTTTCCAGTTGCGCAGCTCATCGGCGTCGTTGATCTGGGCCATGCGTTCGCGCAGGCGGGAGAATCCTTCGAGCTGACGGCGCACCTTGGCCGGATTCTTCGATGTGATGTCGGCCTCCGCGAGTGTCATGAGGTCTTCCAGATCCGGACCGGCATCAGTGATGAGTCTGCGCACGCCGGAATCCGACACGCCGCTTTCACCCACCGATTGCGGGCGCATGTGCAGTCCCACGATTTTAGCCACATACTTCATCTTCTCGTTCATCGGAAGTTTCATCTGGCGGAAAATGCCGGGTATCATCTTTTCTCCTACGTAATTGTGGTTATGGAATGTCCATCCCAGACGCTCGTCGTAGCGCTTGGTGGAGGGTTTTCCTATGTCGTGGAGCAAAGTGGCCCAGCGGAGCCACTCGTTGTCGCTTTTCGCGGCCACGTTGTCGAGCACCTGAAGGGTATGGTTGAAATTGTCCTTATGCCCCTTGCCGTCCTGGATCGCCACTCCTTTAAGCTTGGCAAGAGATGGGAAAATTATTTCGAGCAGCCCGGAGCGGTCGAGCAGCTTGAAGCCATCCGAGGGGCGCGGGGCGCGGATTATCTTCGAGAGCTCATCGTTGATGCGTTCTTTGGTGATGATTCCCATCCGGCCGCTGTTCCGCGAGATCGCCTGGAATGTTTCCGGATGAATCTTGAATCCGAGTTGGGTTGCGAAGCGTATCGCGCGCATCATCCTGAGGGGGTCGTCGGAGAAAGTGATGTCAGGATCGAGGGGAGTGCGTATTGTGCGCGCCTCGATGTCGGCGATTCCGCCGAAGGGGTCCACGAGTTCTCCGAATCTTCCCTCGTTTAGACAGATGGCCATGGCGTTGATGGTGAAGTCGCGCCTGTTCTGATCGTCCTCGAGTGTCCCGTCCTCCACTATAGGGTTGCGGCTCTCCCGCGAATAGGATTCGCGGCGGGCGCCCACAAATTCAAGTTCAAGGTCGCCGTGCCGTACCTGAGCGGTGCCGTAGCTGGCATATACTGTCAGATGTTTGGAGCGGCCGAGGCTTTCGGCCACGGCCGAGGCGAGTTCGATTCCGCTCCCTACCGTTACGAAGTCGATGTCGACCGAGGGACGGTCGAGAAATATGTCGCGCACATAACCTCCGACCACATAGACCTCGCGGCCCATCTCGTCGGCTACCCGGCCTATGTGCCGGAACACGGGATGCTCCAGACTGGAAGCTAAATTCATTTTACAGTTGGTGAAAGTCTTCTTACGGTTTTAAAGTTCGTGGATTTCTTCGTCCAGAGGTGTGATGTTCTCAAGTCCTCCGGGGGTCACTATGTAAGTGTTTTCCACACCGACCGCCCCTATGCCGGGAAGCACGAATTTCGGTTCGAGAGCGATTGTCATGTTTTCTGCCAGCGGACCGCGGTTGCGCTCCATGACCACAGGAATCTCGTTGAGCTGGATGCCCACGCCGTGGCCTATGAACTTCACCTGATGGTTGTGACCCATGAAATACTCTTTCATTCCGGCATCTTCCGCAAGGCGGCACGCGCGCCGGTACAGTTCTCCGATCTCAGTTCCGGGTGTGGCGAATTTTTCAAGGTCCCGCAGGATATCACAGGAGCACCGGTGAGCGTCGTAGGCGATCTGCGGGAGGGTCCCGATGCTCCATACGCGTGTCATGTCGGTCTGATATCCGTTGAACCCCCCGTTCATGTCGACCATCACCGCTGTGCCGGGGCGCATTATGTTTCCTGACGCACCGACAGGCAGCGACGGGTCGGCGCCGGTGCCACCCATCGAGAAGTCGTATGGCGAGGGCTCATCGGCATTATCTCCAGCGAGCACCGAGCCGAGATTTATCTCCATTCGCCGTCCGGCCACTCTCGGGAATCCGAGGCAACCTTCGCGGCGCAGAACATGCTCGATCTCGATCTGGAACTCCAGATCCGTCATCCCTTCTTTGTAGCAACGGGGAATGCGTGAATAGACGGCAGCCTGTCTGCGTCCGTCCTCCCGCATTATTTCCAGCTCGCAAGGGGTCTTTACGGCGCGGCAGTCACGCATGGCCGCCGACGCGTCGCCTGGCTCGGCATCGGGGAAGATCCCGGACAGACGCCTGATCTCCGAGTAAAGCAGGTCTTCGAACTCGAGGCCGATTCTGGCCGGTATATTCATACCATCGGAGGCAAGTATAGACGGAATCTGTTCCGGCTTACGGATGCTTCGGCAGAGCTGGCTTTCGGTCTTCAGCGGGGGCACAATGAAGAATATCGGGCCGTCCGTCAGAGAGAGCCAGATGTAGCCGTTGAATATGCCGCCGGCGAAATAGAGCATGTTGGCCGATGAAACGAGAAGCATGGCCTCCAGTCCGTGGGTCTGCATGGCTTCGCGCGCTTTTTTCACGCGGAGATTCAACTCTGTTTCTGATTCCGGAAGAAGAAGAGGGAAATGCATGTCAGATTATTTTCTATCAGGTTACTTTATTTTTTTATTTACATACGCTCCAGCGAAAGACCTATCGAAGAGAGTCCTTTGGTGTCGGCGGCCGGAGAGAGTGACGATACCGAGAAATCGGTCCATCCAGGAGGAAGACTGATATTTTCGGTGACCGTATCGGCTGTCTCGAGAACTCCGAGTGACCCTTTGCCGGACGAAGATATGCAGGAGGTGCCGGGACGGACTGTGACGGTGTCAGCAAAGAAAGTGCCGGTATCGCATTCTGCGGTCACAAGGAGCCGGAACGGGCGAAGAGCCAGTCTCCGCGGATAGCGGGCGTGAAGCACGACGCGGTGTCGCAGCTGGCGTGCCGCCGCAGAATCCGCAGGTTCAACCCGGAACGTTTGTGGCATTTGCGGCTCAAGTCCCTCCGGACCTACATTACTGAACTGAGACCACACTGTGCCGCCCGCCTCCCGGCAGGAGCCGAGTCCGGCTGCCAGCGTGAGCATTGTCAGGATGCCGCAGAACCATACAAAAAATATGCGGTGCCGTCGGTTTGTCATTATCCCTGCTTTGGAGGTCTCCTTTTTGGTTTTCGCCGGTTCTTTTTATCCTGGCCGTCAGCCTTGGGGTGTGGCTGCTGTTTCTTTCCCTCCGGCTTATGCTGCGGCTGCTGTTTTTTCTTTTTCTTTCTTTTGGATTTGTCGAAACGTGTGAGGCTTTCCTGCTCCACGAGATCCACATATTCTGCGGGACGCTCCTCTTCTTTCGATCCCGGGGAGAGATCGTCGGGCTTGACGCCCTGCTTGTTGAGCGCCATCACCTCGAACGCCCTGTCTGCATCGATGGTGACGAGGTTTGCCGGAATCTTGCGGCCGGTGGAATATGTCACGGTCCGGGCGAGGATGTCGGCCTTGAAGAAATAGTACAGATTATCCTTTGTCTCGAGCTGCACATCCTTCGGCGGAAGCTGTTTCTGGGCTTCGGCATAGATATCGGTCTCGAAATTAAGGCAGCATTTGAGTTTGGCGCATTGGCCGGCGAGTTTCTGCGGATTCATGGAGAGGTCCTGGATCCTTGCCGCTCCGGTACCGACCGAGACGAAATGAGTCATCCACGACGCGCAGCACAGCGGTCGCCCGCAAGGACCTATGCCGCCGATTCTGCCGGCTTCCTGCCGGGCGCCGATCTGCTTCATCTCCACCCGCACCTTGAACGTGTCGGCAAGGATGCGGATGAGTTTGCGGAAGTCCACGCGTTCGTCGGCTATATAATAGAATATGGCTTTTCCTCCGTCGCCCTGATACTCCACGTCGCCTATCTTCATGTTCAGGTCCAGTTCCTCGGCTATTTTCCGGGTCCGGATCATTGTGTCGTGTTCCTTGGCGCGGGCTGCGTTGTATTTCTCGAGATCCTGCTGGGTGGCAAGCCGGAAAACGCGTTTCAGTTCAGTTTCCGGTTTTATGCCGGCTTTTTTCATCTGGAGGGATACGAGCCTTCCGACCATGCTCACGCGGCCGATGTCATGGCCCGGTGAGGCCTCGACAGCGACAATGTCACCGATTTTGAGCGGAAGGCCGGAGGAGTTGACAAAGAATCCGTTGCGGGTGTTCTTGAACGTCACCTCCACCGTATCGTGGTCCGAACTGTCGGAAATCCCCTCAAGCCAGTTGGTGGCGAGGAGTTTCCCGCGCGGGTCGCCGCTGTCGGAATATTTCTTTCTGATGTCTGCGTCCACGGCTTCCCCTTATTTTGCGAAGCTGATCGAGCGGGTTTCGCGGATTACGGTTATCTTCACCTGTCCGGGATATGTGAGCTCATCCTGGATTTTCTTGGCGATTTCCGCGGAGAGCTTCTCTGTCTCTTCGTCGGTGATCTTGTCCGCGCCGACTATTACGCGAAGTTCGCGGCCTGCCTGGATGGCGTATGTCTTGAGCACTCCGGGATATGAAAGGGCAAGTTGCTCGAGATCGTTGAGCCGCTTGATGTATGCCTCGACAATCTCGCGGCGTGCGCCGGGGCGTGCGCCCGAGATGGCGTCGCATACCTGCACGATGGGGGCGAGAAGCGAAGTCTGCTCCACCTCGTCGTGATGGGCGCCGATGGCGTTGCAGATGTCGGGTTTTTCCTTGAACTTTTCTGCGAGTTTCATGCCGAGCAGCGCGTGGGGGAGTTCCGGTTCGTCATCAGGCACTTTGCCTATGTCGTGTAGCAGACCGGCGCGGCGGGCCTTCTTGGGGTTGAGACCGAGTTCGGAGGCCATGACCGCGCAGAGGTTGGCTGTTTCACGCGAGTGCTGCAGCAGGTTCTGGCCGTAGCTTGAACGGTATTTCATCTTGCCGACCATGCGGATAAGTTCAGGGTGCAGCCCGTGGATACCGAGGTCGATGGTGGTTCGTTTGCCTGTCTCGATGATTTCTTCCTCCACCTGTTTTCGGACCTTTGCCACCACTTCCTCGATACGTGCGGGATGGATGCGTCCGTCCACCACGAGCTGGTGCAGGGCGAGCCTCGCTATTTCTCGGCGCACGGGATCGAAGCCGGAAAGCACGATAGCCTCCGGGGTGTCGTCGACGATGATTTCGATTCCGGTGGCGGCTTCGAGGGCACGGATGTTGCGGCCTTCGCGACCGATGATTCGGCCTTTGATCTCATCGTTGTCGATATGGAACACTGTTACCGAGTTTTCCACGGCGGTTTCCGTAGCCACGCGCTGGATGCTCTGGATCACGATGCGCTTGGCCTCCTTGTTGGCGGTCATCTTGGCCTCGTCCATAATGTCGTTGATATAACCGGCGGCGGCTGTCTTGGCCTCGTCCTTGAGACTTTCCACCAGCTTCTCGCGTGCTTCATCTGCGGATAGGCCGGAGATTCTCACGAGTTCCTCCTGGGCCTGGCGTTGCATCTGCTCCAGCTCGGCGCTGCGGCTTTCAAGCAGCTGCTCGCGGTTGTCGAGATTGTTGCGGAGGTTGTCAAGCTCCTTCTTGCGGCGGTTGTTGTCGTTCTGAATCTGGTTGAGCTGTATCTCGCGCTGTTTGGCGCGGGCCTCGGCGGTCTGGACTTTCTGCATCCGCTGGTTGGCGGTGCGCTCCGCGTCATTGATAATCTTCATTTCCTCCTCTTTAGCCTTGAGGAGCTTGTTCTCTTTTATCACGCCAGCCTCGCGGTTGGCTTCCTCTATGATGAGGTTGGCGCGGGAGCCGGCGTTACGTTTGCTGGTCACTGTGGCCACCACATAGCCGATGGCGAGGGCGGCCACTGCGATTATGATCCAAATTGCTGTCATATCTGATATAAGTTTTTTTATAATGATAATTATTTGACATGGTTAGGCTTTCGTGATGAAAGCATGACAACACGGATCCGGTCCTGTCGGTGCCGAAGGAATGAAAAAGATTGAAACGAGGTGCTGTATGGAAAAATCAGGAGCCGTGGTCAGGCTCCGCTGCCAGAATGCACTCGTCGGCGAGTGCCGCGGCTTTTGCGTACTGATCCTTTAATTCGCAGTAGAAGGAGGCAAACCGGTAAGCCACCATTGCGAGGATTTCACGGTCGGTCTTCGAGTGGAATTCCTTGCGCCATTTGGAGTAGAGATTATCCACTTCCTTCTCGACGTCTCTCACGAAGTCCTGATTCCGGAACGGGACGGTCTGCACTATCCGCTGGCCGCCTATATTGAGGTTCATTTTGATATTTTCCGAGTCGTTCATCTTCCTCCTTTTCATTCCTTGAGAATCTCAAGGCAACGGTCGATGTTGCGGATTAATCCGGCGATATGGCGACGGGCGGCAACGAGGTCGTCGGCGTCATTGGCGAGTTTGTGCGAAACCGCAAGAAACTCGGCGTCGAGACGGGCGCGGTCGCGTTCGGCGTAAGCTTCCTCCGTCTTTTTCCGGAGGTCTCGGTTCTCCTCTTCAAGAGAACTGTTCCGGAGGAGGAGACTTTCATTCCGCGCGACGAGCGAATCGATTTTCCCTTTCAGTATTTCAAGGGTGTTCAATAGCGCTTGGCTGCCGTTGGAAGTCGTCATCTGCCAAATTTTTACAAAGTTAATATTTTTTTTTGAATTAGCGGCTGTTTATGGTGATAAATTTCAATACCATTGTACGCCGTTGTTGGTCTGCGAGCGCTGGTCGTATTTGAGGTCCTTCAGCAGCGATGATTTCACCGCTATATGGAAATTGTAGGATTTGTAGGGGCCGACGGGCACGAACGACGCCGACATGGTGAAGCAGTGCAGATCGCGCGAGATGGAGCAGTTCATGTATGCGATTTTGTGGGCCTGGAAATCGTATGAGGCTGAGAACGAGAAATTCCAGTTTTTTGTGGGGCGCACGTTGCCGCTTATGGACAGGTTCTGATTCCAGCGTCCGTTCCAGCGCATCTTCTCATAGTTGAAATCGCCGTAACCGTAGCTCACCGAATAGTTTACCGACACGCTCCAGGGAAAGTTCCATTTGGCGTAGCCGTCAGCGTCGCTTGTTCCGGAATCCTCTCCCCGCCGGCGTCGCCTTTTTTCGCTGGCCATGTCGGCGAAGCTCTCATGTTCCGTCGGTTCGTCGTCATCCTCTCCGTCCGTGTCATTGTTTCCGCGCCGGTCCTCCCCGTTATCTTTTTTACGCCGGAAGGTGTCGTTGTTGAAAGTGTATGAGAAACTTGTGCCGAACGACGACAGTTGGAGGAAGCGGCCGTCCTGCCAGCAGTAGCGGTCCACCTGTACCGGTGTACCGGTCTCGTTCAGGCGGTATGAGTAGGGATCCCAGGTGGTATTGAAGTTCAGGTTGAAGTTCTTGACGATGCGCAGCATCACGTTGAGCTGGAGGGGGGAGAGCCTGAGCGAGTCGGCGGCGAAATTGTAGCTCTGCGACAGAGACAGGTTCTCGATGAGCGAGATCTTCCTGACACCGGTCGAATCCTTGTCGCTCTTGACTTTCATCTCGAGGTTGTTGGCCAGGTTGACGGAGACGGCACCCTGCCGTCCGCGCCCGGGCACTCCGAAGATTCCGTGGTTGAAGAACGAATAGTCGCGCCGTTGCTCGTGGCCCTGGGCGTCGATGTAGGTGTAATGGTCATAGATTCCCCATCCCGGCATCCCGAAGTCGGGTTGCCAGTTGAACGATACTGTCGGGGTAAGGACGTGCCGGATCATCTCGACCTTGTCGCCGAGAAACTTCATCGGCTTCCAGAATCCGTAGACTTTCGTGTCGAATCCCATGGAGAGGTTGAAGTCGAAAATATTGTAGAATCCGTAGGTGGTGTCCTGGACTTCGCGTGAGGCCTGCGTGTCCCACTGCCGGCGTATCTTGGATGTGTACATCCTGTCGTTCAGAGATATGGAGGGCGATACGTTGAGATATTTGAAGAGGGAGAATGTGGCGCTGACGGGCACGGAGTGCTTCATGCCGTTGCGCCAGTCCTTGATGAGGCTTTTCTTGAAAAATTCATCCTGCCCCGATGTCAGGGAGTTCTGGAACTGTCCGGAGTAGGAGAGTTTGATTTTCTCGTACCATCGTTCGGCGCCGGCCGCCCTTTTCCGTTTGAAAGGCGCGGTCTGCGACATGGTGACGTTGATGTTGGGGAATGACACCTGCAGGGTTGAGTCCTGTGTCCTCTGGGTTATGTTGGCTGTGGCCGAGAGACTCCATTTCGTACCCGGAAACCGGTAGGTGAGGTTGACGGTGGATGATTTGGTGTTTTCTGTAAAATTCTGGTTATAATATGAATTGAGGTCGTTGCGCGAGTATCCGGAGGTTGCGAAATTGACCGATGCGGAGAAGTTCAGGTTGGGGTTTGCCTTGGCGTCCTGCGAGTGGCTCCACACCACCTGGAAGTTGCGCATGCTGTTGTAGTCCGGGGTTCCTTTGTCGCCGGTCACGGTGTTCAGGAAGGAGATGTCGAACGCGCCGCGGAACTTATAGCGTTTCACATAGTTGAGGTGTCCCGAGAGTCCCCAGCTCCCCTTGGTGTAGATTTCGCCGCGCAGGGCGAGATCGAGATTGTCGTTGATGGCGAAGTAGTAACCTCCGTCGCGAAGATAGAATCCGCGGTTGAAATCGTCGCCGAAAGTGGGGAATATTATTCCGCTCGAGTATTTTTCGGAAAACGGGAAATAGCCGAAGGGGAGGGCGAGGGGGAGTGGAACGTCGGCGAGCACCATGTATCCCGGTCCGGTCACGACATCCTTTTTGGGTCTTACCTTGGCTTTGGTCAGCTGGAAATAGAAATGTGGATGTTCATGGTCTTCGCAGGTGGTGTATTTGCCGTCTTCTACGTAGAAGGCTCCGTCCTCGGTGCGCTTGGCCTTTCCTCCGGTGAGGTATCCGTCCTGCTGCTCGGTGATTACTTCGGTGATGTATCCCCGCTGGGTCTTGAAGTTGTACTTCATGGTTTTGGACTCATACTCGCCCGATTTGTCCTGGAACACCGGAGTGTCCGTCAGTTCTCCGACGGAATCCGGCATACCCGTGGCGTGGACGGTGCTCGAATCGAGGTCCATCTCGATTTTTGCGGAGTTCACCTTGAAATCCTGGTATTCGACGGTTCCGTCGCCATATAGGAACGCCCTTTCGAGACCGCTGAGCACCAGCGAGTCTTTGGCATTGAACGTCACCGTGGATTCGATGTCGACCTTGCTGCGGTTGATTCTGGAGAGTCGTGTCCGGGTGGTGTCGGCGGGTATGGAGTCGGCGGTGACAGAGTCCTGGCCGAGGGGACGGCGTCCTCTCAGCAGGTCGATTCCCGACGGACGTGAAGAGTCGGGCACCGTCGTGGAGACAGAGTCGGAGTCCCGTGTGCGCCGGGAGGCCGGTGTCTGCGGGTCAGGGCTTTGCGAGTAGGCGATGCCGATTGCCGCCATCGCCGCTATAATATAGAATAAGAATCGCCTCAATTAATGGCTTTTGTTCTCCTTGTTATTTATGGGATTGCCTGTCGGCATGGGGAGTTTGCTTCTCCGTGCCGAAAGTATATGCAAAGTTAGCACATATTGTAGAAACATCAAAAAAAATGTTTCTTGTCTGCCGGTGTGCCGGGCGGTATGGGTCTGAAAATTTTGCCGGCGATTTCGCAGCGGATGGCGGTGGCGAGCAGACTGTCCAGTTTTTCCTGGTCCGGCACCTTGTAAAGTTTAAGAGTGCGCACCGACGGATAACGGTTGAACCATGGATCGGTGGACACGTACCATTCTCTGCTTTCCACTCCGGGCATTCTGCCGAGCATGTCGTCGAATTCGAAAATACGTGTGCGTGCGCAGACTGTGAGGGTGCGTTCCCCTCCGCGCAGACGCACCGTCGTCAGATAGTGCATGCGGATGTTGGTGTCGGATTCTGCCTTCTGTTCCGTGGTCCGGCTGCTCACTGTGATCCGCCGTCCGTACCGGCAGTTCACGCTCTCCATCATGGCTATGAAATTGGGCCCGTGGGGAGTGGGGTCGTTGATGCCGTTCCAATGAAGATACAGATGGATCATCTCATGTATGAGCGTGTCTTCGAGTTCGGGCCTGTCGACATCGTAATAGCGGCTCACCGCAAGTGTGTAATGTCCGGGAGCCGGCTTTTGGCCCGGACGAAGTCTTACATATTTCAGATATCCGAGACGTGTTCTGGCATTCGAGACGGCTATTCTGACATCCGGCAGGGAGCCGTTGAAAATGATGCGGTTGAACTCTTGGAATTTTTCTGTGATGAACTGATGGGAGGCTCGCATTGGATCTTGGTTTGTGCAAATTTAGTTCAATTTTCGCATAATCAGGAAAATTTTTCTTGAAAATTCCTTAATTTTGCATTTTGGTTCAGTTCAATTTTATAGCAAATGAAGTATTCTATGAGGCAAGGGTTTAACAATGAGAAGTATATCCGCATCCAGTCGGAGCATATCAGGGAGCGTATCGAGAAATTCAGCGGGAAGCTGTATCTGGAACTCGGCGGGAAGTTGTTTGACGACTACCATGCCAGCCGGGTGTTGCCAGGCTTCCGGCCCGATTCGAAGCTGAGCATGTTTGCCCAGCTTCGCGACCAGATAGAGATAGTGATAGTCATCAGTGCCGAGGACATTGTGAAGAACAAGGTCCGCGCCGATCTCGGCATCACTTACGATGAGGATGTGCTGCGTCTGCGCGAGGCTTTCACGGACCGTGGTTTTATGGTGGGCAGCGTGGTCATTACCCATTATAACGGCCAGCGCGCTGCCGACGATTTCCGCAAACGTCTTGCCCGCTCCGGTATAAAGAGCTATGTGCACTATCTCATCGACGGTTATCCCCACAGTGTGGATCTTATTGCCAGCGATGAGGGATTCGGCAAGAACGACTATATCGAGACCGAACGGCCTCTGGTCATTGTTACGGCGCCCGGTCCGGGATCAGGAAAGATGGCGGTGTGCCTCTCGCAGCTGTATAACGAGAATTGTCGCGGAGTTGAGGCCGGATATGCCAAATTCGAGACTTTCCCGGTGTGGAGTCTCCCCCTCAAGCATCCTGTCAATATCGCATACGAGGCGGCGACCGCCGACCTCAACGATGTGAACATGATAGACCCTTTCCATCTGGAAGCTTACGGAAAGACCGCCATCAACTACAATCGCGACATCGAGATTTTTCCGGTGCTCAACGCACTGTTCGAGGGGATATACGGTGAGAATCCATACAAGTCGCCCACGGATATGGGCGTCAACATGGTCGGCTTCTGCATCGACGACGATGAAGTGTGCTGCGATGCAAGCCGCGACGAGATAATCCGTCGCTATTACGACGCCACAAACAAATTTGTGAGCGGTGCCGACAATGGAGACGAGGTCCAGAAAATACGGTTGCTCTTCAATCAGGCGCGAATCAACACCGACACGCGCCGTGTCACCGTGGCTGCCAAGGAGAGGCGCGACCGTTGCGGCAATCCGTGCGCGGCGATAGAACTGGCCGACGGCACAATCATAACCTCCGAAACCTCGGAGTTGCTCGGTCCGAGCGCGGCGTTGATTCTTAACGCCACAAAGCATCTTGCCGGAATCGACCACAGCGTGAAGTTGATTCCGCAGGAGATGATAGAGCCGATTCAGAAAACGAAGACCGAATATCTCGGAGGCCACAACCCGCGGCTTCACACCGACGAGGTGCTTGTGGCTCTCTCCGTTCTCTCCCAGGCCGACGAACGCTGCCGGCGTGCCCTTGAGAAACTTCCTGAATTCAGAGGCTGTCAGGTGCATTCCACCGTGATGCTCTCCGAAGTGGACCGCAAGATTTTCCGCAAACTCGGCGTAGGCCTCACCTGCGAACCGGTCCTCAAGAAACACAAGTCCTGACCCAAAAGACCATAGACCCAAAGAAACAGCCATATACTCCGATAAGAGGAGTATATGGCTGTTTCTGTACACCTTTCCGACCTCACTTCATTTTATCCTCAATATAAATGTATATAAATGATGCTTGGGCGTTGAAGCCCGGCAGCGTTTCAACGGAGTTGAAATTGAGGACGAATACTGTATAGAGACACAGTATCAATAGCAAAGAGTGGACAAAGGGTAGGGAGAAAAATGTATGAAAGCAGGAAGTAAATATGTTATGGTAGGGAGAAAATGCTTATATTTGCAGAAAAACTCAGTAGCTGAATGAATCCGTCTGAATTCATATCCGAATATCTGGAGTGCTTCGGCTCCGGTGCGCCTCTGCCTCTCGCCGTGATTTATACCGATAAACCTTTGGGGGAGCCTCGGAATATCAAAGGCTGTATGTTCAAGCAATTTGTGACGCCTGATGTGCTTTCAGGGCTTTTCGCGTGGGCCAATTACGATACCTCCGATTTGAATACCGTAATGTCGCCTTGGGGGTCGGGGTGCGCATCGTCGATAACAACTATGGTCAATGAGAACCGAGAAGGCGGCAAACACTGTTTTATAGGGATGCTGGATGTTTCCGCACGTCAATACTTCCGCCCCGACATTCTCAGTTTCTCCATCCCGCAGAGCAGACTCCTGGAAATGTGCGGAACGATGAGACAGAGCTGCATATCCGGCAGTCCCGCATGGCTCAAAGTGAAGAAAAGAATAAACTATAAGTCAAGTAAACGGACAATCTCATGAAGTTACGGTGTATGGTATATAATGATGATGCATCGGAAATCTGGACAATTCTGCGTCAAAACAAAACAATCAATATGAAACATGCCATAGCCCTGATAGCCATCGCGCTTGGTTCAATCAGCGTATCCGCTCGGACTGAGGCTGCAGACTCATTGCCTGCGCAAGAGCTTCAGGAGATTGTTATCGAAGCTCCGAAGGTTATTCGAAAAGCCGACATGGATGTTTATCATCCATCCGGGAGTGCTGTCGAGAATTCAAAAAACGGTCTGCAGTTGCTCAACAACCTGATGATTCCATCACTGAATGTGAGCGAAGCACTCGGTTCCATTCAGGCAGCCGGACAATCGGTACAGGTTCGTATCAATGGGCGTGAATCGACAATCGATCAGATCAGGGCTTTATTGCCGGAGACCATAAAACGTGTGGAATGGATGGATAATCCTGGACTGCGTTACGGAGGCGCAAACTATGTTCTGAATTTCATCGTGTCAAATCCGACTGTCGGAGGCTCTTTTCAAGGTCAGGCACGTCCGGCACTCAACATGGCGTGGGGATTCTATATGGCGGATGCGAAATTCAATGTCGGTCGTTCTCAATGGGAAGTATATGCCAGCTGCAAGCTGACAGAGAATGTCAGGATTTACCGGGACTACACTGAAACATTTACCTATCCTGACGGCTCTTTACTTTCCCGTAACGAAACGCCATTGGGAGGACGTATGAACAATTCTCTTCCATATTATCTTGCGTCATATAATTATATTAAGCCGGATACCACAGTCTTTGTTGCGCAACTTACAAATCAGCAAAATATCGACAACAATATGGAGTATAACGGCATGATGTCATTCAGTAACGGAGACAATGATGTCTCGCTTACAGAAAGAAGCGGTGACCAAGGAAACTATCCGTCATTATCTCTATATCTCCAGCAGAATTTTGCCCGCAGGCAAATGCTGGTAGTCGATTTCAATGCCTCGTTGTACATTGGCCGCTCATGGTCTGATTATATGGAGCGAATACCAGGTGCAGACAGTTATCTCACCGATATACACACCAACATTGAGGACCGGAACCAGGCTTATGCCATTGAAGCGGACTATATCAAGAACTGGCGTAATTCACGTTTTACTGCGGGGGTGTCTTATAAAGCTAATCGGAACCGTTCTGAATATCAAAATCTTGACGGCAGGATATTTCACCAGAGACAGGACGTGGTATATTTCTTTGCTGAATATTTCCATCGTTTCGGCAAGTGGACGGCTACTGCCGGCATGGGTGTCCAATACACCGACTTTCTTTTCAGGGAGTCAAATCAGGGCAATCATTCATGGAGTCCGCGCCCTCAGGCCACTATTACATATTCATTGAATCAGAACCACAGCTTCCGGCTTAATTTCACCTCCTGGCAATCAGCTCCATCACTTGCCGAGACCAACATTGTGCCGCAGCAGCTTGACGGTTTCCAGTGGCGTGTGGGCAATCAGAATCTTAGCACAGCAAATTCTTATATGCTCACATTCCGGTATGGATTTAATCTTCCATGTGTGAGCGGATCTTTCGGTGTGCGGGCATATACCTCACCGAATGCCATAACACCGCTTCTGCTTTGGGAGGGTGAAAAGCTGGTAACTACATACGAAAACAGTCGCGGACTCCAGAATCTTTCATTCTTTATTGCACCGCAAGTAGAAATCATTCCGAACTGGCTTATGGCAAGCGGCTACTTACAGTACCGGATGGAACGTATGCGCGGCACCGGCTATGATTTGCGCAATAACGCATGGAGTGGAAATGTATCCATACAGCTTATGCACTGGGGATTTGTCCTTTCCGGCAACTACGTAAGAGCACAGCGTGATCTATGGGGTGAAAAGATATCATGGGGTGAAGATCTCAATATAATTGATCTCAGTTATAATTGGAAATCATGGCAGTTCGCAGCAGGCGTTATCATGCCGTTCGGCAAATATGATCAGGGAAGTAAGTCTATGAGCAAATGGAACAGTAACGAGCAACACATGAGACTCAATATGCGTATGCCATACGTCTCAATAAGTTACAACGTGCAGTGGGGGCGCCAGAAGCGTGGAGTTCAAAAACTCGTTAACGCTGATGCAAAAACGGATGCCTCGACCGCGGGAGGAAGATGAGCAAAGCTCCATCCATGCCTGCCGATGCCGGAAGAGATTCCGACATGCCCGCTCTCCGGAGCTGATCGGACTGAGTTAAAGTCGATTATGAAGGTCTTAACATTTTTAAACATATTGTGGAATTAACTTTCTGAGGTGTCGGTTGTCGGATATAAAGGTAATGCATTGTTTTTTTGTCTTTCACCATGGGGTGGATGTCATTTCCGCAATCAGTCAATCCAAAATCCGCAATCGATAACCCAAAGATGAATTTAAGAGAAATCGCGGCAGGAGCCATGATTTGTGTCTCCTTTGCCGTCTGCGCCAAAGGCAATATCACCGGAACAGTCAGTAACAAGGGTACCGGCGAGCCGATGGACTTCGTTACGGTCCAGATTTTCGACGCCGCTTCAGGCACGCCGCTTCAGATAAGCGCTTCAACCGATGAGAACGGGCATTTCACGCTTAAAGGTGTGCCCGACGGAAACTATGTTGTAAAGGTGATAAATGTCGGGTCGGTCAATCAGGAGCGCAACGTAGGCGTCAAGGGATCCGACATCGATCTGGGGAACATACGGCTTGCCGATGATGCGAAGCTGCTCAAGGAAGTGGTGGTGGAAGGCATCCGGTCGCAGATGCGTTTCGAACTCGACCGGAAAGTGTTCCAGGTCGACGCCAACATCGCCTCGGCCGGTCAGTCGGCCAGCGAACTGCTGGAGTCGATCCCGTCGGTGGAGGTGGACCAGGACGGCGAGGTGTCGCTACGCGGAAATTCCTCAGTCACTGTATGGATCAATGGAAAGGACTCCGGCCTTACTGCCGACAACCGCGCGCAGATTCTGGAGCAGATTCCGGGAGAGAGTATTGAGAAAATCGAGGTGATCACAAATCCTTCGGCCAAGTATAGCCCCGAGGGAACGGCAGGTATCATCAACATCGTGCTTAAGAAAGATCGCAGGGGAGGGTATTTCGGAAGCGCCGAGGTCTCGGCCAACTCGCGCGGAGGCGGAAATGTGTCGGCAAACATCAACTGGAATACCGCCAGATGGGATACATACGCCAGCATCGGATTCCGCATGCGCCACAACACGGGCGGAACCAGGATGGACCGCGTCTTCGATGACGGTACGTTCGTACGCTCCGAAGGAACGCGGCGGAATCACGGAAACAATCTCTTCCTGCGCCTTGGTGCGACATATCATCTTACGGACCGCGATGATTTCTATCTCAACGGATTCGGAATGTTCGGCCACAGATGGGGAAGTTCCGATACGCATTTCACCTCTACGATGCCGGGACAATGGATCGCGAATCTTCAGCATTCGAGCAACGAGGGGGACAACCGCGGAGCGCACGGCGAGTTCGGTTATACCCACCGCTGGAGCGACACCCATACCATTGACGCCAATGTAGGTTTCAACCATTGGGGCGGCCCGAGCTGGAACTCATATCTTGAGGACGAGACATGGCCGGACGACAGGCATATAGCGGCTTACCGCGAACAGGAGATGCCGATCAACACCAATTCATGGGAAGCGAAAGTGGACTATACCAATGTCCTGAGCCAATACGTAAAGATCGAGGCAGGATTCAACGGGAACTACAGTTTCGAGAATACCCCCAACTCCACCAGGCGCGGTACTTCCGAGAGCGACATGAAGCTCGATCCCGACCTCTACAACAGATTCATATACGACAACTATGTCTCCGCTCTCTATTTCACTCTCGGCGGCAAGGCAGGCATATTCAGCTATTCCGGCGGATTGCGTGCCGAGGCCTGGCAGGTGCGGAGCCGCTCCCTTTCCTACGGAGAGACCGAGCGGGAGGCGCCGCTGTTCAAAAAGAACAATTTCGCGCTCTTCCCTTCTCTATATCTCTCGCTTGCGCTCCCGCGCGACAACGAGATGCAGCTCAACTACACGAGGCGTGTGCGCCGTCCATGGGGCGGCCAGCTCAATTCTTTCCGGGATATCTCGGATCCCACCTCAGTGTCTTACGGTAATCCTGAACTGGAGCCTGAATACTCCGACTCGTTCGAACTCAATTATCTCAAAAGCTGGGATTATCATCTGATATCGGTTTCCGCCTACCTGCGGAGCGCCGACAATGTGATGAACCGGCTTTCATATATGGATGGCGACGTGATGTATTCTTCCTGGGCAAATGTGTCGTCAAGGGTGAATTCCGGCGTGGAGATCGTCTCCAAGAACAATCTGTTCAGGGGATGGCTCGACCTTACCACCACTGTCAATCTCTACAACAACCATATTTCGGCATGGAGCTATGTGATGCGTACCGACAAGGGTAAGGAGGTGAATCTCTCGGGAAAAGTCCAGAACGGGTTCGCATGGGATGCCCGCATGATGGCCAACGTGAAGTTGCCCTGGCAACTCTCCTTTCAGGCCACCGGCCGCTATTCATCTGCACACAAGGAGGCTCAGGGCTCCCATCAGGGGGGCTGGAGCGTGGATCTGGGACTTCGCAAGATTATCGGTGACTGGTCGATATCGCTCAATTGCCGTGACCTGTTCGACTCGCGCAAGTGGCGCAACACCACGATCGGTCCCGATTACGAACAGACAAGCGAGCGCTGGCGAGGAGGCCGCACGTTCCGCATCACTGTGAAATACTCGTTCGGAAACATGAAAGCGAAGCGCAATAAGCTCAATGCCGTCGACGAACCGGCCGAAGCCGGAGGATACGGCGAGGATATGTAGGGGGACTTATATAAAAAAGGAGAGACCCCGGATTTCCGGGGTCTTATCCAAACTCTTTATGGAGTGCCATGAAACGGGCCAGAGTGTCCGGGCCGTGGCGCTCCATTGATTTAATCACCTTGTCGAGCGTTTTCTCGCGCCGGATGTCGCCGCTCTTGGAGTAGAACTTGTCGGCATAGCAGATGAGCCGTTCCTCGAGAGTCTGCGGGGTCATGTCGCGCAGCGGCAGCGGCAGACGCTGGCTTATGATGTCGTCAACGGTCAGGCCCGCTCCGGTATGACGCTCGCATACGAGCGCGTGGCGCGGAAGTCCTTCGGCTTCCAGCATGCGGCGCCCCTCTACACCGTGACAGATATAGGGAAGCTCTCCCTCGCACCGGATGTCCGGGGCGTAGCAACGGATGATGCCGATATCGTGGAGGAGGGCTGCCTCCTCCACGAAACCGGCATCAATTCCAAGTCTTCGCCGTTCCGCGCATTCAAGAGCCTTACGGGCCACAAGCATGCTGTGGACTGTCAGTATCTCTTTCAGCCGGGATCCGGGTGTATAATATCTGTCAATTATCTCTTCGACGCGTGTCATCAGTCGAGTTCGATGATCTCGCACCATCCGTGGGTGTCGGGAGCATCTCCGTACTGGATGTCCTGCAGCGCATGGTAGAGCTTCGTGGTCACCGGGCCGGCTTCCTCCATGCCGTAGACAAAGCTGGTGCCTTTGTCGAGGTCGTCGATCTGGCCGATGCCCGTGCATACGGCGGCGGTGCCGCAGGTGCCTGTCTCCGAGAACTCGGAGAGCTCCTCGTAGGGAATCTCGCGCTGCTCAACCTTCAGGCCGAGGTCTTCGGCGAGGGTGCGGAGGCTCTTGTTGGTGATGGAGGGAAGTACGGTGCGGGAGTTGGGCGTCACGTATGTGTTGCCTTTTACGCCAAAGAAGTTGGCGGCGCCGCACTCGTCGAGATATTTGTTTTCTTTCGGGTCGAGATAGAGCATCACGGAGTAGCCGAGCTCGTGGGCTTTCTGGCCGGCGTTGAGCGATGCGGCGTAATTGCCGCCGATCTTGATGGCGCCTGTTCCCTTGGGAGCCACGCGGTCATAATCACGCGATATGCAGACTTTTGTGGGCTTGAAACCACCTTTGAAGTAAGGACCTACCGGAGTGGCGAACATGATCACCATGTAATCCTTGGAGGGGCTTACGCCGACCTGTGCGGATGTGCCGATCTCAAGCGGACGGATGTAGAGGGAGGCTCCCGAGCCGTACGGCGGGATGAAGCGCTTGTTGAGCTTTACCACCATGCGGACCATTTCCTCGAATTTCTCTATGGGCAGCTGCTCCATGCTGATGCCCTCCGCGCTGCTGCGGAAGCGCTTGGCGTTCTCGTCCATGCGGAACACGCGCACCTTGCCGTCTTTTCCGCGGAATGCCTTGAGTCCCTCGAACGCCTCCTGGCCATAGTGCAGACAGGATGCCGCTATGTGAAGGGGAATGTATTCATCCTGTGTGGCGATGATTTCGCCCCATTTGCCGTCCTTGAACTCACAGCGGACGTTCCAGTCGGTCTTTACATATCCGAAGGGGAGTTTGCCCCATTCGATTTCGGTCTCTTTCATGATTTTGATAAGGTATTATGGTTTAAAATAGCTTCTGTATGTTCTGTCGGACAGAGGAATGTTGAGTGTCATATCGCCACCTTGCATGTCACGTCGCCGATCTTGACAATGTAGACTCCGTGGGCAGGCAGCGTGAACTGCGATGTCCCCTGCGGGGCCGTCCCGGTGCTGACAAGCCGGCCGAGAATGGTGAAAATCTTGATCTGCACGGGATGGTTTGCCGTGACTATTATCACTCCCTTTGCCGTCTTGATCTCGAATTCGGAGGCGCTTATCACCGGCTTGGCGTCCTGCCGTTCCACTTTCACCGGCTCCCATCCCTTGGCGGCGGATGCAAAGGAAATCGTCGCAGTCGCGAGTATCGCGGCGATAACCGTTATGCGCAGGGTTCTGAGGATAGTTTTCAGCTTCATCGTGATGTCGGTTTTTCCTGTGGAAGGAGCTCTTGCAGCTTCAATTTGTAAAATTACAAAATTCTTTTGAATCTCAGTACTTTTTTAGATAAAAAAATCCCCGCGAGGTTTAGTCGCGGGGATTTTTGGATCGATATCGGTTTAATATCAGCCTTTCTTCTCCTCATTCTGGAGTTTCTCCTTCAGAGCCTGGAGAGCGTCGAGGTCACCGAGTGTGGCCTTCTCGATCTGCGGGGTCACGATCTGCTCAGCTGCGGGTTTCTTCTCGCGGCGGGGCTGTGACGCACGGCGCTCAGCTTTTGTGGCGTCTTCAGCTATACGGCTGTGGCTGAGGATGATGCGTTTGTTGTCCTTGTTAAACTCAATCACCTTGAAGGGAAGCACGTCGTTGAGCTTGGCCTGAGTGCCGTCCTCTTTTACGAGGTGCTTGGGAGTAGCGAAGCCTTCCACGCCGTCCTCAAGCGAGATGACAGCGCCCTTGTCGAGAACTTCGATCACGGTTCCCTGATGGATTGAGCCTACAGTGAATTTCGACTCGAAGCTGTCCCAGGGATTCTCTTCGAGCTGCTTGTGGCCGAGCGAGAGACGACGGTTGTCCTTGTCGATCTCGAGCACCTGCACCTCGATGTCGTTGCCCACCTGTGTGAACTCCGAGGGATGTTTGATTTTCTTTGTCCAGCTGAGGTCGGAGATGTGGATGAGACCGTCCACTCCCTCTTCGATCTCGACGAACACGCCGAAGTGGGTGAAGTTGCGGACTTTCGCGGTGTGGCGG
>OFGE01000110.1_pt1 | contig 91656 bp, 79 predicted proteins | sample 1521681 | NCBI WGS metagenome assembly OFGE01 (sample SAMEA3504093, study PRJEB24116) | mouse gut metagenome | biome: mouse gut; feature: mouse-associated habitat; material: faeces | place: Denmark | collected 2011 | reverse complement strand
TGATTAAGTTGTCGAACCGCCGTATACGGAACCGTACGTACGGTGGTGTGAGAGGCCGATAATTGAACTAATCAATTATCTCCTACTTGATTTCGTTGCTGTTCGCTTACTAAGTGAGGTGGATCAATGGCAAAGATACCGCGTAATGTAATTGATGAAATACGAAATTCAGTTGATATTGGTGATGTAATTGGGCGCTATGTTCAATTGCATCAGGCTGGAAAAAATCTAATTGGGCTATGTCCCTTTCATGATGAAAAGACACCATCTTTTTCGGTGAATGAGGAAAAGCAATTTTTCTATTGTTTTGGATGTCACCGGAGCGGAAACGTATTTCAATTTTTAATGGAGTTAAAGCATATCGATTTTGTTGATGCGGTTAAGGAGATCGCTAACGATAGTAATATCAAGATTCCAGAACAATATGTTAGCGTTCCAGCTAAACCGTTAAATAACGAGAATCGACAGCTGTTTGACCTTCATGATAAAGCAGCTAAACTTTATCACCATATATTGGTAAATACACCGGCTGGGCAAGTTGCACTTAATTATTTAAAAAAACGGGGAATGAGTGAAGAACTGATTGAGCAATTTGGCTTAGGCTATGCTCCTGATCAGCGAATCTTGAAGCCGTTCTTCCAGCAGCAAAAAGTTGATTACCAATTGCTAAGAAAAAGTGGGCTTTTTAGTGAAGACCAACAGGGAGAGTTGCGAGATCGGTTCATTGAACGGATAATGTATCCGATAAAGAATGGTCAAGGGCAGGTAATTGCTTTTTCTGGTCGATTAATTGATGCTAGTAAAACAAATTTACCTAAATATTTAAATAGTCCTGAGACACCGATTTTCAATAAGCGACGGACATTATTTAATTTTGACATTGCACGGAAAGCAGCCCGTAAAGATGGTCGATTATACTTATTTGAAGGATTTATGGATGTGATCTCTGCCTTTGCTGCAGGAATTGAAAATGGAATTGCTTCAATGGGAACTAGTTTTACCGAAGAGCAAGTAGCGATTATTGGTCGTGCTACAAAGCAATTAGACATTTGCTACGATGGAGATCAACCGGGACAAAATGCAATTGATCGTGCAATTAGCCTCGTTAATGATCATCGACCTAATCAGTTGCAGGTGAAGGTTGTCCAGTTACCAGCTGGGATTGATCCAGATGAATATGTTCAAAAGTATGGTTCACAGCAATTTAACGCCTATCTTACTAATAAGGAAGAAACAACAACAGAATTTTACCTGCGCTTTTTAAGAAATGGGAAGAATTTAGATAATCAGAATGAACTGATGCAATATCTTAACCAAGCACTGAAGGTAATTGCTCAAGTTCAAGCTCCCTTAGAAGAAGATATGTACTTGCAACGGTTAGCAAGTGAGTTCAATTTAGATCGGCAAACCTTAAAGACGCAGTTAGATCAATTGCGACAGCAACTAGGAATTCATAATCAGCCATGGATTAAGCAACAGCCTTCACTAGTGCGTCATCAACAGTTTCAACAAACTAGTGAAGAAGAATATCGAAAAGTTAAACTTAGTAGGACTGAATTAGCGGAACAGATCTTACTAAGGTATATGCTATATGATCGTGAAGTGTGGATACATGTAACATCAGATCACAATTTTCATTTTGCGCATGAAAAATATCAAACCTTGTATTTATTAGCGGCAAGTTATTTTTCTGAAAACGGATCGTATTCAACTGCTGACTTTCTTAATTATTTAGATGAAAGTAGTCTACAAGGTACTCTTGGGCAAATTGAAAATTTAAATGTTGATCAAGAAGTGGATATGCGGGCAATTGATGATTGTATCCATATGATCGCAGAACAAACACCGTTAGCTGCGCAAATTGCAGATAAGCAAGCCCAGTTAAAAGAAGCTAATTCATTGCATAATACAGAATTAGCTACGCAATTAACGATTGAACTGGTAAAATTATTAAAGCAGCAGCAACGCTTAAAAACGGAGGAGACTAATTAATATGGCAAAAAGCAAGAAAAAAGACATTGTTATTTCTAACAGCGCCGATTTCGACCAACAAGAATATGACACCGCAGTTGGTAAGTTAATTCGTAATTACAAGAAGCAAAAGCAGATTGAGTACGACGAATTAACTACTAAAATTGCTAAACCATTTGAATTGAACGCTGATGGGATTGATAATTTACTTCAAAATATTGAAGATGCCGGAATTAGTGTTGTCGATGAAAATGGGGATCCAGATCCTCGTGCTTTAAAAGCTACTGAAAAATTATCACAATCTGCAATGAAGGATACATCAGCACCAACTGGGGTTAAAATTAATGATCCTGTACGGATGTATTTGAAAGAAATTGGTCGTGTAAACCTTTTGACGGCTGATGAAGAAGTCCAGCTTGCTTTACGGATTGAAAAAGGTGATGAAGTAGCTAAACAAGAGCTAGCTGAGGCGAACTTACGGTTAGTTGTTTCAATTGCAAAGCGTTATGTTGGTCGTGGGATGCAGTTTCTTGATTTAATCCAGGAAGGTAACATGGGACTTATGAAAGCCGTTGAAAAATTCGATTACCGGCGAGGATTTAAGTTCTCTACTTATGCTACCTGGTGGATTCGTCAGGCTATTACGCGGGCGATTGCTGATCAAGCCCGGACAATTCGGATTCCGGTTCATATGGTTGAAACTATTAACAAATTAATCCGGATTCAACGGCAATTACTTCAAGATTTAGGTCGTGAACCGTTACCAGAAGAAATTGGTGCAGAAATGGATATGCCAACTGAGAAAGTGCGGAATATTCTTAAAATTGCCCAAGAACCAGTTTCACTTGAAACGCCTATTGGTGAAGAGGATGATTCTCATTTAGGGGACTTTATTGAAGACCAAGATGCAACGAGTCCAGCTGACCATGCTGCTTATGAAATGATGAAAAAGCAGCTTGAAAATGTTCTGGATACATTAACCGATCGTGAAGAGAACGTCCTTCGGCTTCGGTTTGGCTTAGATGATGGTCGAACACGGACCCTTGAAGAAGTCGGAAAAGTCTTTGGGGTAACGCGGGAACGGATTCGTCAGATTGAAGCTAAGGCGCTCCGAAAATTACGCCACCCATCACGTTCTAAGCAATTAAAAGATTTCTTAGAATAAAATATATATATACGTAAAAAGATGGATTTACACAAAAAGCAACTTGAGTTAATTAATTATCTTAAGCTGCTTTTTAATTTTATTTAAAATAAATGAGAGGAATCTTATTTTTATATTGAAAACATTCAATTGTTCGGTTAAAATTTTTATAAAGCGTTTTTTAAATCTATTATAAATAAAAATTGAGGAGAGATCGAACAATGCCAGAACTATCTGCTGATTTATATGGAACTGTTAGTCATAAGTTAGATGCGTTACAGCCATCAGGTATCCGTGAATTCAACAAAGAAGTTTCAAAGATTCCGGGGATTATTAAATTAACATTAGGAGAACCAGACATGGCAACTCCTGAACACGTTAAGCAAGCAGCCATTAGAAGTATTGAGGAAGATGATTCTCATTATGCTCCACAAATGGGAAAGCCAGAATTACTTGAAGCAATCAGTGATTATATTCAGAATACTCGTGATGTGCACTATGACCCACAAACAGAAATAATTGCGACTGTAGGAGCAACCGAAGCCCTCGATGCAACCTTATTTGCAATTCTTAATACTGGAGACAAAGTTGTGGTTCCTACCCCGATTTTCTCCCTATATTTCCCATTGATTGAAATGACAGGAGCAACGGTTGTTCAGGTTGATACTTCAGCAGATAATTTTGTTTTGACTCCAGAAAAACTTGAAGAAGTCCTTGAAGAAGAGGGGAAGGGCGTCAAAGCCGTTATTCTTAACTACCCAAGCAACCCAACTGGTCGTGAATATCCTCAGGAAGTTCTAGCAGGATTAGCTGAAGTAATTAAGAAGCATCATTTATATGCGATTGCTGATGAAATCTATAGCGAATTAGTCTATGGGGTAGAGCACTATTCAATTGCTACCATGATTCCGGAGCGGACGATTTTCATCTCTGGACTTTCAAAATCTCACGCAATGACTGGTTACCGTTTAGGATATGTTGCTGCTCCAGCTAAAATCATGGCTAATATTTCAAAGATGCATGCTTTCTTAGTCACAACAGTAACTAATAACGTTCAAGTTGCAGCGGCTGAAGCACTGACAAATGGTTTGGATGATCCATTGGAATTTCGAAAGATTTACCAGCATCGCCGTGATTTACTCGTTGCCGGTCTTAAGAAATTAGGCTTTGAAATGTTAACTCCTGAAGGGGCCTTTTACCTTTTTGCTAAGATTCCAACCCAATTCGGAACTGACGACGTTGCCTTTGCAAAACAGCTTGCTAAAGAAGCAAAAGTTGGAGTAACACCAGGTAGTGCATTTGGTAAGGGTGGCGATGGTTATGTTCGTCTGTCATATGCCTCCTCTGATGAAAACCTAACAGAAGCCATTAAACGGATTGGTGAATTTTTAGACCATCTTGCGTAAATTATAAGGAAGTAAGAATAGGACTCCTAAGTGGGTGCTATCTTGCTTCCTCTTTTTGTTATAATTAATTTATTAAATAGATAAAGGAATGATTTTTGTGGATGAAAAGCACTTATCAGCACGTTTAGCATGTGTTGCTTCCCTTGTTCCAGCAGGTGCGCGGGTGGCTGATATTGGTTCTGACCATGCGTATTTACCAGCAGCATTAGTGTTAGATGGTAAAATTGATTTTGCAATTGCTGGAGAAGTAGTAAAAGGTCCTTATGAAAATGCTGTTCATGAAATAAAAGACCACCAATTAGAAGGAAAGGTTATCCCACGGTTGGCAGACGGTTTAGCAGCGATTGAACCAGCAGATAAAGTCGATACAATTACGATTGCCGGAATGGGCGGGAGTTTGATTGCTTCGATTTTAGAGAAAGACAAGAATAAGTTAACAGGAATTAAGCGACTTGTCCTTCAACCGAATGTAGGGGAAAGTCAGTTGCGTAAATGGTTAATGAATAATCATTACCAAATAATGACCGAAAAAATAATTGAAGAAGACAATCATATTTATGAGATTATCGTTGCTGAGCCATCAGTTGTCCCATTTAGATACAGTAAGTATGAGCTTGATTTTGGGCCATTTTTATTGGAAAACAAAGGCCCTATTTTTAAGAAAAAATGGCAAGAATATCTTCAACGTGAAGCCCATGTTATTGATCAGATGCAAAAGGCTCAACAGCCACCAGTAAAAAAGATTAATGAGATAAATCAGTTTTTATCACAAGTAAAGGAAGCGATCGTCGATGACAACCGGTAACCAATTAATTGCGCGTTTTGAAAAATTTGCTAATCCACAACTAGCAGAAAAATGGGATCATGTCGGTCTACAAATTGGCAATCCAGATCTCCCGATTACTCGACTAATGACCACCCTTGATGTTCGCCCAGAAGTGGTTGATGAAGCAATTGAGCAAAATGTTGACTTTATTTTTGCTCATCATCCCATTATGTTTCATCCAGCAAAAGATCTAGATACGCGGGATCCGCAAAATGCAATGTACGCTAAACTTTTGGCGAATAATATTACTGTTTATGCAGCTCATACTAATTTGGATACTGCTAATTGCGGGATGAATGACTGGTTAGCAGATCAACTTCACCTAATTAATACTGTGCCTTTAGTGCCCGCAGGAAATGATCCAATAAGCGGTGAACCAGTTGGCATGGGGCGTGTTGGTGAGCTGGCTGAACAATTAACACCGCAAAAATTTGCAAAATATTGTATGGATGTTTTTGGTATCCGCGGATTACGGTTAATTGTCAACCCGCTTGACCAAGAGAGAGAGATTAAACGTGTTGCAGTACTTGGTGGTGCTGGTCAAGACTTTTATCAACAAGCTCTTGAAGCTGGAGCAGACGCTTATGTCACCGGGGATGTAAGTTACCACTTTGCGCACGATATGATTGCTAATCACCTTGTTGTTATTGATCCTGGACATCATATTGAAGTGGTAGCTGCCCACCAGCTTGCTAACTTAATCACCCAGTGGAAGAATGAAAATAATTGGCAGTTTGAGGTGCTAGAGAGTAGAGTTAATACAGAACCGTTTACTTTTATTACTAAATAGGTTTTAGATAAGGAGATGCTAATCATGAGTGAGAAAAAGTATGAGGGGTTATTACCACGTTTTTTGAAGTATGTTAAAACTGAAACAAGGTCAAATCCAGATTCGCAAACAATTCCTTCTGATCCTAAGGAAACTGCATTTTTAAATGAATTAAAAGCTGAATTGATATCTTTAGGTTTGAGTGATGTTCATATTAATCCACAAAGTTCATATTTGGTAGCTACAATTCCAAGTAATATTGACAAGGATGTGCCAACGGTTGGCTTCATTGCCCATATCGACACTGCAGATTTTAATGCTCATAATGTTAATCCACAGATTGTCGAAGATTACGATGGCAAGTCAGATATTAAGCTTGATAAAGATGGCCAATATGTCTTAACTACTACTGAATTTTCATCATTGAAAAAATATCAGGGCAATACTTTAATTACTACTGACGGGTCTACTTTGCTTGGGGCTGATGATAAGTCAGGAGTAGCGGAGATTGTTACAATGGCTGCTTACCTGATGGCTCATCCTGAAATTAAGCACGGAACAATTAAGATTGGCTTAGGACCTGATGAGGAAATCGGTACCGGGGCTGATCATTTTGATGTTAAAGATTTTGGGGCCGATTTTGCCTATACGGTTGATGGTGGCCCACTTGGCGAATTGGAATATGAAACATTTAATGCAGCTCAGGCAGAAATTGAGATTCAAGGAAAAGATGTTCACACTGGGGTTGCTAAGGGAACAATGATCAATGCTATTCAGGTTGCAATTGACTTGCAAAATAGTTTGCCGGCACATGATCGCGCAGAACGGACAGATGGACGGCAAGGATTCTATCACTTATACAAGTTTGATGGCACTGTTGATCATGCCTCAATGACTTATTTAATTCGTGATCATGATAAGCAAACATTTATTGAACGGAAGCATTTACTCGAACGGGTTGTTGCTGGCCTAAATGATGAACTTGGTGCAGACTTAGTAACGATGAATCTTTATGACCAATACTACAACTTAAAAGATGCGCTTAAGGATCACATGGAAGTTGTTGAAATTGCGAAGAAAGCTATGGAAAATCTAGACATTAAACCTGATATCTATCCAGTTCGTGGCGGGACGGATGGTTCAACAATTTCTTACAAGGGCTTACCAACTCCTAATCTTTTTGCTGGTGGAGAAAATATGCACTCACGCTTTGAATATGTATCACTGCAAACAATGGAACGCGCATTGGACACCCTGCTTGAGATTGTGCGGTTGACTGCGGAAGAAGATAAATAAATTAAAAAGGATCGAGCCATTTTTGACTCAATCCTTTTTAATTAATCTTCATTTTTACTAGGATTTGCATCTGCGGTAATCTTATCCACACAATTGATAACGACTAATCCCATAATTACAGAACACCAGCCGACAAGGGTGTAGTCTGGCGTCATCGATTCTAGTTGACTTGTGATGTAAGCTAGGACCTCACCCAGAATAAGTGCCCAAATACCAGCCACGATATTCTTTGATAAAAAGTTCATGTTGGTCATCCCCTTTGAAGTCATACCATATTCTAGCATATTTATTAATGCTTTTGAAAGGGTTGGGTTAATTTCTCTATTTAGTTTGATTTGATATAATTTTATTGAGAGGTGAAATGAAGTGGATTTTACGCCCTTAGATGTTAAGAGTAGTTATAGTTTGCTAAAAAGTCCAACCCGGATTTCTGACCTAGTTACAACGGCTAAGGAACGAGGGTATAAGGCATTAGCGTTAACAGACGAAAATGTTTTATATGGGGCTGTCGAATTTTATAGTGCAGCTAAAAAAGCAGGAATTAAACCCATTCTTGGCTTGCGGCTGATAGTTGCATTAAATGAGACGGATGGTACCAAGCTAGATTTAGTATTTCTAGCTAAGAATCAACGAGGGTATCAGCATCTGATGGACCTATCGACGCTTCAGCAAACACGAAAAGATAAAAAAATACCTTTAACGATTGCACAAATTAGTCCTTTATTGGGTGAATTGTTTATAATTATTCCTCCACAAAGTACAGTTTTTAGTATACTTGCTCAGCCAACATCAATTTTAACTGAGCTTGCTAATCTGGGGGATGATGATAGCGTTCTGCTAGGAGTCAATTCGCGGTTAGATGACGTTCAAATAGATACCTTGCAGCAATTATCAAAACAATTATCTTTACCATTAGTAGGGACGTCTCCAGTTGATTATTTAAATGCTAATGATCTTTTTGCTAGTCGTGTTTTACAAGCAATTGATGCCGGAGTTGAGTTAAAAGATCCGGCAATAGAAGCGGGACGAAGAGGACAACATTATCTCCATTCGAAAGAACAGATTGTCCAAGATTACAATGCAAAGGGGCTTAGTGCAGCCGCACAAAAGACAGTTGAAGTAGCGGCCCTGTGCAACGTTGAACTTCAATTTAGGGCCCCAGTCCTTCCTCATTTTAAAAATCAAGCAGGGGTATCATCGCAACAATATTTACGTTCCCTATGTATTCAAGGACTGAAAAAAAGACGAGTTGCACCAGGAAAAACTATTCAACAGTACCAAGAACGTTTAGCGATGGAATTAAAAGTAATCCATGAAATGGGCTTTGATGATTATTTCTTAATTGTATGGGACGTAATGAATTTTGCTCACCAGCAAAAGATTACGACCGACCCTGGACGAGGATCAGCTGCGGGATCGTTAGTTGCCTATGCTTTAGCAATTACAGAGGTTGATCCTTTGCAATATGACTTATTATTTGAACGCTTTCTGAATCCAGAACGAGCCCAAATGCCTGATATTGATTTAGATATTCCTGATAATCGGCGTGATGAAGTCTTGCAATATGTACATCAAAAATATGGTCACCAACGCGTAGCCCAAATTATTACTTTTGGGACATTGGCTGTTAAACAGGTCGTTCGTGATGTGAGTCGGGTCTTTAACTTACCCCGTTACGATATGCAAAGGTTAATCGATGCATTACCGCATGGCCTTCACGTGACACTTAAAGATGCGTTAAATGAGTCGCAACAATTAAAAAATCTTCTTGACGATAATCCTAAATTTCGTTTGCTAATTCAAGTTGCACAGCAATTAGAGGGATTGCCGCGGCATTATTCAATTCACGCGGCAGGAATTGTCCTTTCTGAGCAGCCGCTACATGAAGTTGTACCGTTGCAGGATGGTAGTGATGGCTTATTAATGACGCAGTTTGCCAAAGACACAGTAGAAGCGCTGGGACTATTAAAAATGGATTTCTTGGGGTTGAAGAACCTTTCAATCATGGATAATACCCTTCAAATGATTCGGCAAGAAGATCCCAATTTTGATTTACAAAAAATTAACTTTAATGATCCGTTGACTCTCCAACTATTCCAGCAAGGAAAAACTGAAGGGATTTTTCAATTTGAATCTAGTGGGATCAGAAATGTATTGGTCAATCTTCATCCAACGAATTTTGAAGATATTGTGGCAGTGAATGCACTTTATCGTCCAGGTCCGATGGAAAATATTCCTCATTTTACCGCCCGCAAAGCTGGAAAAGAGAAAATTACTTATCCTGCTCCTTCACTTGAAAAAATCCTGGGACCAACTTACGGTATTTTGGTCTATCAAGAGCAGGTAATGCAGTTGGCTTCGGTAATGGCTGGCTTTACCTTAGGAGAGGCGGATCTTTTACGCCGGGCAATGAGTAAGAAGAAAAAGGCCACAATGGAGGATATGCGGACAAAATTTATTGCCGGCGCAACAGAACACGGCTATTCAGCACAAGTCGCTCACCAGGTATTTGAATATATTGATCGCTTTGCTAATTATGGGTTCAATCGTTCGCATGCAGTTGCTTATTCTATGATGGCGTTTGAGATGGCATATTTGAAAGTTCATTACCCTGCAGCTTTTTTTACTGCCCTAATGAATGCAGAAACTAATATTGAGAAATTGAAACGTCACGTGGGGGATGCAAAGCAATTTAGCGTCAAGATTAGTGGCCCACGAATCAATATAAGTGAGAGTAGTTTTTTATTACATGATGGGACAGTTTACTTTGGCTTTTCTGCTATTAAAGGAGTACGGCGTGATTTTGTCGCCGCAATTCTGGAAGAACGACAGGAAAATGGCAAGTTTACAGATCTGCGCAATTTTATTACCCGCATTCCAGAACGTTGGCAAAAGCAAGAATTAATCGAACCATTAATCTATAGTGGGGCCTTTGATAATATGGGTTACAACCGAGCCGAAATGATTGATGCCCTTCCTAAATTAATTTCCGGGATTGAGTTGTTTGCCGGTTTTGCTAGTTTTGACGATCCAGCTCTCCAAACGGCAATCGACCAACGAAACGAATTCCCTCTGTTGACCCGTTTAACGAAGGAGAATGAATACTTAGGAGTATATCTTTCCGGCCACCCGGTTACTCAATATTACCAATTAGGACAGCAGCTCCATGCAACTAAAATTGATGATTTATACCCGAATTCAGAAGCGACGATAATTGTCCTTACAAATCACGTTAAGACTATTTATACTAAACGTGAGCATCGGGAAATGGCCTTTGTTAATGGAACAGATGAGACCGGAGCAGTTGATATTACTGTCTTTCCTAAACAATATCAGCAGTTCAAAGAGCAACTAGAAACAAATAAGATCTTAATTGTCAGAGGCCGAGTAGAATATCGGGAGGGACGAGGCCTACAATTAGTTGCTAACCAATTGCAGGATGTTAAAAAAGTTCAACAGGAGCGCCCTAGTCAACGATGGGTTTTACGAATCTTACCGTCATTAGACACTGAGATGGTGCATCGAGAGTTAAATAATATTTTTAATGAGTATCATGGTTCAATTCCTGTCTTGTTGTTTTATCCAGCAAACGATAAGAAGATCCTACTTGATCAAAAACGATGGTTAAAAAATTCTCAGAAAGCAAAAAAGGCGCTTGTTGCCATTCTTGGCCAAGAAAACGTTGTCTTACAACAGCTTAATAGTAATCACTGAAAGCTCTAAAATTAAATAACAGTTAGAAAAAATAACTAATTTTAGAATGATAGCGCTTTTTTAAAACCTTTTGCATAAAAAATAAAGACACGTTATTTGAAAAGTGCTATCATAACAGTGTGCAAATGAGGCATACAATTACAGATCGTGATTGATGCTATAGATGCAAAAGGAGAGATTCATTTATGAAGAAAACCAAGATTGTAAGTACACTTGGTCCTGCAAGTACTGATGTTGATACGATCGTTAAGTTGATCAATGCGGGAGCTAACATTTTCCGTTTCAACTTCTCACACGGTGACCACCCAGAACACTTGGGTCGGATCGAAAACGTACACAAGGCTGAAGAAATTACTGGCAAGCACGTTGGTCTTATGCTTGATACTAAGGGTGCCGAAATTCGGACTACTGTTCAAAAAGAAGGTAAGATCAACTTTGAAATTGGCGACAAGGTTCGCATTTCAATGGATCCTTCAATTGAAGGTACTCATGACAAGATTGCTGTTACCTACCCAGGCTTATACGATGATACTCATGTTGGTGGCCATGTTCTTTTTGATGATGGTTTAATTGACATGGTTATTGATGAAAAAGACGATGCAAACAAGGAACTTGTATGTCACGTCTTAAACCATGGTGTTCTTGGTTCTCGGAAGGGTGTTAACGCCCCTGGTGTATCAATCAACTTACCAGGTATTACTGAAAAGGACAGTAGCGATATTCGTTTTGGTTTGGAAAACAAGATCAACTACATTGCTGCATCCTTCGTTCGTAAGGCTCAAGATGTTCTTGACATTCGCGAATTACTTAAGGAAAAGAACATGGAAGATGTTCAAATTTTCCCTAAGATTGAATCTCAAGAAGGTATCGACAACTTTGAAGAAATCATTGCTGTTTCTGACGGTTTAATGGTACCTCGTGGTGACATGGGTGTTGAAATTCCTGCCCAAAATGTGCCAATTGTTCAAAAGCACATGATCAAGCGTTGTAACGAATTAGGTAAGCCAGTTATTACTGCTACCCAAATGCTTGACTCAATGCAAGAAAACCCACGTCCAACCCGTGCCGAAGTATCAGACGTTGCTAACGCCGTATTTGATGGTACTGATGCTACTATGCTTTCTGGTGAAAGTGCTAACGGTGACTACCCAGTTGAATCTGTTGCAATGATGAACGACATTGATATCAAAGCTGAAAACCACCTTTGGGAATTCGGTACTGAAAAGTTCGATTGGGACAAGTCTGACGTAACTGAAACTATCGGTTCTGCTGTTGCTAACGCAGCTAAAGACTTAGACATTCACACAATTGTTGCTTACACTGCTTCAGGCTACACTGCTAAGATGATTTCTAAGTACCGTCCTAACGCTGATATTGTTGCATTAACTCCAAACGAACGTGTAGAACGTGGACTTATGATCAACTGGGGTGTTCAACCATACGTTGTTGATGAAATGAAGAACACTGATACAATGTTTGACTTAGCTGCTAAGAAGGCTGTTGAACTTGGCTTTGCTAAGAAGGGCGACAAGATCATTATCGTTGCCGGTGTTCCTTTGGGTGTACCAGGTGCAACTAACATGATGCGTGTTAAGACTATCGACTAATATTTTATAATATTGTCTGCGAAAAGATCGGTCATTGGTAACCGGTCTTTTTTTATACCAATGATAATCATTGATCTTACTAGCAAAATAAGCTTTTACCGTGTAAAATCGATATAGAATAAAAAAGGATAAGTGATAAAAATGAATTCAGCATTAGGAAAAGTTGTTACAGCGGTAATGATTGATGAAAATGATACCGATTACTTTGTTCAACCAGATCGTAATGGGCAAACGTATCGATTACCGAAAAGCGAAAGTCCTCAAGAATTACATATTGGTGGACAGGTGCGCGGCTTTGTTTATGAAAATGAGGACCATCAACTACAGATGACCTGTAAGCACATTCCAACGATCCAGGTTGACCATTATGATTATGGTACAGTGGTTAATGTTCGTCGTGATCTAGGAGTTTTTGTTGATATCGGTCTTCCCAATAAGGATGTTGTTGTCTCTTTAGATGACTTGCCAAGTTTGAAACACTTATGGCCACAACCAGGTGATCGTTTATTGATGGCCCTTCAGGTTGATGATAAGGACCGTCTATGGGGTAAATTAGCAGATGATCAAATCTATCAAACTATTTCAGCAGCTCCAGATAAACGATTACTCAACCATGATACTTATGCCACGGTTTACCGCCTCAAGATGAGTGGAACCTTTGTGATTACTGATGACTATCGTTTAGGATTTATCCATCCAAGTGAACGAGATCAAGAACCACGATTAGGTCAACGGGTTAAAGCGCGGGTTATTGGAATTTCATCACATGGTAGTCTCAATCTCTCTCTTAAGCCTCGTGCCTACCAAGCTATTGGTGAAGATGCACAAATGATTTTGACGATGTTAGAACATGATATAAATCACCGCTTGCCATATACTGATAAGACGGACCCATCGATCATTCGCGATGTCTTTGGCATAAGCAAGGGGCAGTTTAAACGTGCTATTGGGCATTTGCTTAAAGAAAAATTAGTAAAACAAGAAAATGGCCAATTAATCCTAGTAAAAGAGAATCAAGATTAATGAATAATGAAGTGGCTGCGTTTTTAGCTTTTTTAAAAGATGAACGACAATTAAGCGATAATACCTTGATGAGTTATCAACGGGACTTAGAACAAACTGTAACTTATTTAGAAGATCGAGGAATTACTGATTGGCAACAGGTGGACCACTATTTGCTAATTGACCTCCTTAATGGTCTTCGGCAGCAGGGGAAAGCTAATTCAACAATTAACCGTGTGATTTCAAGTTTACGGCAATTTTATAAATACATGATCCGTCACCATAACCTAACCATTAATCCAATGGAAATGATTGATCACCAGTATACCTTTAACCAACCACCTGCACCGGTAATTTTAACTGAAAAAGAAATTGAACAACTGCTGGCAGTCCCTGATATTTCAACCCCAATTGGCCTTCGTGATCGAGCATTATTAGAGATTATGGATGCAACGGGAATGAGAGTTAGTGAAGTAATTGCCTTGGATCTGACAGCACTTCATCTCGACGTTAAGCTTCTACAACTAAGAGGAAAGAATGAACGTGAACGAATGATTCCCTTAAGTCAACCAGCAGTTAAGTGGCTTACCGACTACCTAGACCGCGGTCGGCCACGTTTACTCAGAGATGAGCACGAAACACGGGTGTTTTTAAATGCTCATGGTTATCCTTTGACACGGCAAGGAATTTGGAAAAAGATGAAGGAATGGGTTAGTGAGGCTAAAATCAACAAAGAAGTTACTCCTCAAACCATGCGCTATTCTTTTGCGGTTCATTTAATAGAGAATGGCGCCGATGTTCAATTAATCCAAGAGATCCTTGGCTATAACGCGATGAAGGCTCTCCAACCATATTTACAGGTCTCACCGCAACAGTTATCTGCTAACTACATGAAATATCATCCGCGCGCATAGAAAGGAAAATACGATGTTAGTTCGTTATCGAAAAGATTACCAAAAAATCGCCCTAGGTTTATTGTCCTTAGTAAAAGACCTTCGAAAAGATAATCGCTTTATGGAGGAGATGGACTGGGCGCTTGCTAATGATTGGCCAATCTTTTTGTGGAAAGACATGGATGATAGCCACTTTATTGGAATTGTGATTCTAGAAATAGGAGATTGTTACGTACTGGTTCGCCGCTTATCATTTACGCCAAGCGAACGAACGGGGCATAATATTTTTTCCTTATTAGATGGCGTTCACGATCAATATCCTCATAAACGCCTCATGGGAACCTTAGCAACCCAACCAATAATTAGCATGTGGGAGAGAAATAATGAATAAGCAAGTACAACCACAAAATCCATTTCAACCAGTTATAAAGGTTCATGACTTTGAAGGGCCACTAGATTTATTACTTCATTTAATAAAGCAATCTGAAATGGATATTTATGATATTCAGATTTCACAAATTACAAGCCAATACCTTGATTACCTTCACCAGATGCAAAGCCACCAATTGGAAGTCGCGGGTGAATATTTTGTAATGGCTGCGACTCTGATGGACATTAAAAGTCAGATGTTGTTACCTTCGCCGCCAGTGTTGGATGATGAGCTAGAAGTAGAGGAGATTGATCCCCGGCAAGAATTAGTGGAACAGCTTTTAGAATATCAGCGTTATAAAAAAGCAGCAGATCGATTAAAAGATAAAGAAAATCTGCGTCAACAGGAGTATACTAGGCCAGCAATGCAGGTTCCTCGTGAAATGGTAAAATCTCATGTGGAGCCGGGCATCAAATTAACGGATTTGCAACAAGCTTTTGCAGCAGTTCTTCGCCGCCAACAATTAGCTACTCCATTAGTTGAAACTGTTGCAGCTGAAAAAGTAAGTGTTGGTCAACAAATGAACCACGTGATTGAAATTATTCATAATGGTCCGGTTAGATTTGAAGACTTGTTTGAAGATTTACATACTCGTGATGGCTTAGTCACAACTTTTTTAGCAATTCTTGAACTGGCAAAGCATCAAGCAATTACTATTAACCAAGGTGGCTTGTTTGAACCAATAATTTTAGCGGAGGGACCTAAGAGTGACGAATACGAAACTAACCAACCAAGCGCAGATTGAAGGATTACTTTTTATTAGTGGGGATGAAGGGATTACCCTAGGCGATTTAGCAAAAATTTCTGGTTTTATGAAACCGGCTGTTCTAGCAATATTACAAGAGCTAAAAAAGAAGTATGAAGATGATCCCACGTCTGCTTTTATCTTGCTTGAGAGTGATCAGACCTATCGTTTAGCAACCAAACCCCAATTAGCAGAGGTTATTAAACATTACTTTGAAGTTCCATTAACGGTGCCATTAACTAAAGCATTACTAGAAGTATTGGCCATTGTTGCTTATCGACAACCAATTACGCGACTAGAAATTGACGATATTCGGGGAGTGCAAAGTTCAGGATCATTACAAAAATTAATGGTTCGTGGTTTAGTTGACACTCATGGACGCTTGGATGCACCTGGCCGGCCATTTTTATATTCAACAACTCCGGCTTTCTTAAACTATTTCGGGTTAAGCGATTTGGATGAACTTCCACCGCTACCTGATCAAGATGAATTAGAAATGAATAATATTAATGGTGATATTTTCCTCGAAGCGTTACAAGCGCGAGAAGAACGAAAGGACGATAATTAATGGAACGATTACAAAAGGCAATGGCGGAAGCAGGGGTGGCTTCTCGTCGGGCATCAGAAAAACTTATCCTTCAAGGGAAAGTTGCAGTTAATGGCAAGATTGTGACTGAACTTGGGACCAAAGTTGGCGTTCACGATGAGATTGTAGTAAATGGGGTTCCAATTCATCATGAACAACACGTTTACTACTTGCTAAATAAACCGCGGGGAGTTATCTCAAGTGCTCATGATGATAAGGGGCGGCGAACAGTCGTTGACATTATTCATGATGCTGATATTGATGAACGCATTTATCCAGTTGGCCGATTAGACTATGACACAACTGGAATTCTTCTCCTAACAAATGATGGTGCTTTGGCAAATAAACTGATGCATCCTAAATATGAAGTTGAAAAAACTTATGTTGCTAAGGTTGAAGGAATCGTCAAAAATGATGAGTTAAAACAATTGCGTTTAGGGGTGGTCATCGATAGTCGAAAGACAAAACCGGCTAAATCGAAGCTCTTGAATGTTGATCGTGCCAAGAAGACAAGTCTTGTTCAATTAACAATCCATGAAGGACGAAACCACCAAGTTAAGAATATGTTTAAGGCAATAGGACATCCGGTGACTAAACTTCATCGTGAAACATATGGACCATTAAATTTGTATGGCCTTCAGCCGGGTGAATTTCGCGCATTAAAGCCTGAAGAAGTGCAGTTGCTAAAGAAGTAAAACTGAATTTATGGAATGATCTGAGGAGTAGCTATGGGGTAAACTTCTTGGGATTTTACGAAAAAAGAGCCAAGCTATAAACGTTGACATGACAGTAAAAGCCTATTAGAATAAGACCTGTAAAAATATAAAACGTTTGTCTTCAAGGCGCGGTGAAATTCCCGACCGGCGGTGACAGCCCGCAACCCATTATTAATGGTTGATCTGGTGTAATTCCAGAGCCGACAGTATAGTCTGGTATAAAGAAGATTTCTGTATTAAATAATCTTTAAATAGTTTATTTGCGTTGCTGACAAACAAATAGTAAGTCAGTAGCGCTTTTTTAATACAGGATGCCAAATGGAGACAATCTCAAATGGAGGTTGTTATTAATGACAGTAACGCATCAACGTATTCAACGATTGGTAGGCATAGCATGTTTGGGTGCCCTAGCATTTATCTTAATGTTTTTTGAGTTTCCGGTTTTGCCGATGGCGCCCTACCTTAAACTGGACTTTTCTGATGTCCCTGTTTTGCTAGGAGGCTATATCTATGGGCCAGTTGGCGGAATTATTATCGCGGCAATTAAATGCTTAATTCACGGAATGATTCATGGCTTTTCGCCAGCTGAATTAATCGGGGTTACCAGCGACTTTATTTCATCCCTCGCTCTTCTGCTTCCGTTCTGCTGGGTATGGCGTCATCATAACTGGAGTAATAAAAGACAAGCTATTATCGGAATTGCTTTAGGAACCGTAACGTTGACTGTTTTAATGTCTCTGCTTAATTTGTGGATCCTTACCCCTTTATATATGGCAGTTTGGAACTGGAAGTCAACTTTGCCCGTATCTCAATTAGTAGCGATCGGTGTGTTGCCTTTTAACCTTATTAAGGGTTTGGTTGTTACAATTGTATATGTAATTATCGCGGGTCGGTTGCGTCCATGGCTAGACCAGCATAGAATGATTTAAAAAGATAGATTAAGAGGCTGAGATTTTTCTTGGCCTTTTATTTTTATGGTAGAATTTTTAAATAAATTACGTATATAAATATATAGGGGGGGTGAAATCCGTGAATAAATTATTGCGCTTTTTTAGCTATCACCAGCCACGGCGAATTCGTGTAATTGAAAACACTCTGCGAAGTCGGCGAACAGTCGCAACTCTCTTTTGGGCTCGACAGTATGGAATCTTAGAGTGGTTAGGGGCGGACCGCGTAATGAATCGTCAAGAATATGATCAGCTCATTAATCAACTTGTTGCTGACAAATTATTAGCGATTGATGATCAATCCCAAGCAATTCTTACAGAAGAGGGCGCGAAAGTCTTAAAAAATGAAGAAGAAAGTTTCTACATTCCATCGTTTTACGACTGGTACTGGTTAACTAATACTCAACGAATAATTCAACGACTTTTTTTAGCTATTCAAGTCGTATCAGAATTCTCTTATCATCAAAGAAAATATGTCCCGTTGGCGATTTCATATGGTGAAATGGTTGCTGTGAAGCAGTGGTTTCGGCAAAATTATCATCATAATCTAGTTAAGAGTCTCTATACGGATCTCCATCGGTTTGGCAGCGCTTTGGAAAGTGAAGATCCACGAATGACAACTGACCTTTTTAATGTCATGATTGGCTATCAGCGATCAGGATGGACAATTACTCAAGCAGCCCAAGCACTGAAAATAAAAATCGATGATATCCGGTACTTACGTCATGACGAGATGTTAGCGATTAGCGCTTATGCTCGGAATTTTCCTGGTCCACTGCAACAATTGCTCCTTCCACTGATCAATGAGAGTCCACTAAACCGGAGTGCCCAAGTAACGTTTGACTTGTATACCCAGGGAGAGCCAATTGAACTGATTGCTCAAGAGCGACGGTTGAAAGAAAATACAATTAGGGAGCATCTCTTAGAAGCGGCAATCCTTATTCCTGACAAGCTAGATTGGGATATTCTTTTGCCAGAGAGTAAGCGTGACAAACTTAGTCGATTCTATAAGGGCGAACCGACCGCATGGAAATTTGACGAGCAAATTGCCAGTTTTTATGAATACCGCCTATATCAAATATTTCAAGGAATAACAAATGAAAAATAAGCAAGAAATTCTAGATGTTTTACAAAATCATTTTGGCTTTGATGATTTTCGTCCAGGCCAAGAAGAGACAATTAACGCCTTGCTGGAAGGAAAAGACACTTTATCGATTCTTCCCACTGGTGCCGGGAAATCCCTTTTATATCAATTGCCAGCTTATTTATTACCAGGAACGATCCTCATTGTTTCACCGTTGATTTCGCTAATGCAGGATCAAGTTGACCGTCTTCATCGGCAGGGAGAAAAACGAGTCATTATGTTAAGTGGCCAGCTTGTCGGAAAAGAGCGAGCAAGTGTTCTCCGCAATTTGAAATCATTTAAATTTATATTTACTTCTCCGGAAATGCTTGATAACCAGCAAGTTTTAACCGCGCTTAAGAAAAATAAGATTGCGTTAATGGTTATTGATGAGGCCCATTGTATCTCACAGTGGGGTCCTGATTTTCGTCCTGAATATTTATTGCTAAAGGAAGTTCGGCAGCAATTAGGATCGCCGACAACATTGCTATTGACGGCAACTGCTACGCCCCGTATTCGGCAGGACATTTTGAAAAAAATGGGGATGGCAACTGCTTATCAGGTAATTAAATCCATTGACCGTCCTAACATTTTTTTAGCTGTTAAGTCCATCGTTACTCAAAAGGAAAAAGATGGTGAACTTCTGAAACTAGTTCAAAAATTTACTGGTCCCGGGATTATTTACTTTGCAAGTCGCAAGCTGGCTTCTCAGATGGCAGAATGGCTTGAAAACCAAACCGATTTAAATGTGGCAGCTTATCATGCTGGCGTTGCTCCAATTGAACGATTTCGAATTCAAAATCAATTTATGAATAATGAATTACAGGTAATTTGTGCAACGAGTGCCTTTGGGATGGGAATTGACAAAAATGATATTCGTTACGTTATTCATTATCATTTGCCAAGTAATTTAGAAAATTATTTACAGGAAATCGGTCGGGCTGGGCGTGATGGCAAGCAGAGTTTGGCAGTTCTTATATATGCAAATGGGGATGAAATGATTCAACGGCAATTAACAAGCGTGGATGTCCCACCAGTTACAGTCCTAGAGCAGATTAAGAATGGTAAGTTATCAGCAAGTGTTTTGGGGGAGCAAGCATCTTTATTTGAGTTTTACCTTGAACATTCTTTTACACCGCAGCAAATAATTACGATGTTCGAACGACGTAAAATTCAAACAGAAAAAGAATTGCAAGAAATGGTTGCTTATATCAAAGAGAATGGTTGTAAACGAGAATATCTTTTAACATACTTTGGTGAGCAATTTGATGGTTCAAATGAATTTTGTTGTGATTATGAGCTTTCAGATTGGACAACTAAACTGATTTTGCCAGTCAGTCAGCCGCTTTCTGAAAATAATAAAGTAGGATGGGAAGACCGCTTAAAAGCCTTATTAAATATTACCGAAAGTTAAAGTTTCATGTTGTTGCTAGACAATCATCAAAAGTTTGCGATACAATCAGAATGTTAATTCTCAAAATAAGGAGGCATGATTACTTTGAGTGAGGAACGGAAAGAGAGCCGACGAGCTAATGATGAACTATGGGATAAAAAGTTTACAGATAACGAAGACCTTGATAGTGATGGCCATTTATCACGAACGGAACACCGTAAGCAACGATCGCATAATTCAATGATTACTACAATCTTAATCGTGTTAATTATCGTTCTCGCCGCTACACCACTTATTTATTGGATTAATAATAAACAGTCCTTTAATCATCCGGTGAGAACTGAACAAGTAGCTGCTAGTTCTGAAAATAGTAAAAAAAAAGAATCTCACAGTTCGAGTACCTCTAGTGAGCATTCAAAGAAAGAATCTAGTGTAAGTAGTAGTGAATCCTCTTCTTCAAGTATTGAAGAATCAAGTTCGATGCAAACCAGCCAAAGTTATAGTGCTCCGCAAAGCAGTAGTAGCTATTATCGATATAGTAGTAGTTATCGTTACGGTAATGGGTATCAAAACCGGACTACTCCTAATCGCTACAGTGGTTATCAGCAGCGTTATAACAATAACCAAACCTATAATCGCTACAATAATACAGAAAATACAAACCGTTATCGTTAAAAATAGAGTATTAGTAGCAATTTTCTGATAAAGTAGTGTATTGGATTGAAAATAGAGGAGTGAATAACTAATAATGTGTAAGGGATTGCAAGTAGCAATTGATGGTCCGGCCTCAGCAGGAAAGAGTACGGTCGCCAAATTAGTAGCAAAAAAGTTTAATTATGTATATTGTGATACCGGCGCAATGTACCGAGCTGTTACATTAGCAGCATTAAACCAGGGCATTGATCCAAAAGATGATAAAAAGGTTGCTGAAATTGCTCGGCAAATAAAAATAGATTTTGAACCTGGTGAAACTGAACAAAGAGTTTTCTTGGATGGCAAAGAGGTGACTCATGATATTCGGTTGCCGAAAGTAGCAGCAAATGTATCTGCTGTGGCGGCAGTTCCAGCTGTTCGCGAAGAGATGACTAAGCAACAGCGGCAAATTGCTGAAAGTGGTGGAATTGTAATGGATGGACGGGATATTGGTACAACTGTTTTACCACAAGCACCCGTAAAGATCTTCATGGTAGCGAGTGCCTATGAACGGGCACGACGGCGATACGCTGAAAACCAGGCAAAAGGGATTAATACAACAGCGCTTGAAGAATTACAAAAAGCAATTGAATTAAGGGATAAAAAAGACTCAACGCGAAAAGTTTCACCTCTTACACAAGCACCTGATGCAATCAAATTGGATACAACAAATATGACAATTGATGAAGTTGTGAGTGAAATCAGTAAAATAATTAAAAAAACACAAGATGAATTAGCCTAAATACTGGAAATGTGAAACAAATTTTAGTAAAATATCTTTTAGAGTTGATTGTTGCAAGGAGGATTTTTTTTAATGGCTGAAAACAACGAAAATAAAAACGATATGTTAGAAGCGCTTGATAGCATTGAACAAGTTAAGGTGGGCGATGTTGTCAAGGGTGAAGTTTTGGCAATCGATGACGATCGTCAAGCTATCGTTGGTATTAAAGATGCAGGGGTTGAAGGTGTCGTCCCTGCTAAGGAATTATCAACCAAGCCAGTTGAAGACATCAATGATGCTGTAAAAGTAGGTGACGAATTAGACTTAGTTGTCATTTCAAAGATCGGTAACGATAAGGAAAATGGTAGCTACCTTCTTTCTCACCGTCGTCTTGAAGCCCGTAAGGTATGGGATGACATTCAAAAGAAATTTGATGAAGGTGAACACATTACCGCCAAAGTCACTCAAGCTGTTAAGGGTGGATTAGTCGTTGATGCTGGAGTTCGTGGCTTCGTCCCTGCTTCAATGATTACTGATCACTATGTTGAAGACCTTAATCAATTTAAGGGCCAAGAACTTGAATTCAAGATTGTTGAAATCGAACCAAGCGAAAACCGTTTGATTCTTTCACACAAGGAAATTATTCAAGCTCAACACGAAAAGGCTGCTGAAAAGGTATTTGCTGAATTACAACCAGGTGATGTTGTTGAAGGTAAAGTTGCACGGATGACTAACTTCGGTGCATTTATTGACCTTGGCGGCGTTGATGGATTAGTTCATGTTTCTGAAATTTCATACGATCACGTTGACAAGCCTTCTGATGTATTGACTGCTGGTCAAGATGTTAAGGTTAAGGTATTAAGCGTTGACCCTGAACGTGAACGGATTTCATTATCCATTAAGCAAACTTTACCAGGACCATGGGATGATATTGAAGAAAAGGCTCCAGTTGACAGCGTATTAACTGGTACTGTTAAGCGTTTGACTAGCTTTGGTGCTTTCGTTGAAGTATTCCCTGGTGTTGAAGGTTTAGTTCACATTTCACAAATCTCACACAAGCACATTGCTACACCTGCAGATGTTCTTAAGCCAGGTCAAGAAGTACAAGTTAAGGTAATCAATGTTGATCCTGAACACCAACGTCTTGGTTTATCAATGAAGGCTCTTGAAGAACGTCCAAAGGAAGACGAAAACAACAATAACAACGGTGAAAACTACCGTGGTCGTCGTCGTTCACGTCGTAACAATAACAACCGGAGCTTCATGAACAACGCTCCAGAAGAAGAAAGTGGCTTCTCAATGGGTGACTTAATTGGTGACAAGCTTAAGGACCTACGGAACTAGTTTCTTAAATTAATTATCTTTTAAGGGGAGGCTGGGAATTAACTCAGTCTCTTTACTTTTTTAAAGGTATTTATACAGTAGCGCGGTAGCTGGCTGGATTCCGAACGTTGATAAATCAACGGCTGGAACGACTAGCCCTCCTCGCGGAGGTGGGAAAACGAAGTCGCAAGCGACTTCTTTCCCACTCCCTCTTTAATCATTTAAAATAAAATGAAAGAAGGTGGAAAGATTGGCAAATCCAATCGTAGCAGTTGTTGGTCGTCCAAATGTTGGAAAATCAACATTATTCAATCGTATTGCGGGAGAACGGATTTCAATTGTTGAAGATACTCCTGGAGTTACTCGAGACCGTATTTATGCTCATGCTGAATGGTTAGGAAAACATTTTAGCATGATTGATACTGGTGGGATCGAAATATCAGATCAACCATTATTGACACAGATTCGCCAACAAGCAGAAGTTGCTATTGATGAAGCGGATGTAATAATCTTCGTTGCCGATGTAGAAAATGGTGTAACTGATGCTGATGAACAAGTAGCACGAATTTTATATCGCTCCAATAAACCAGTGGTCTTAGCTGTTAATAAAGTCGATAATCCAGAACGGCGGAGTGATATTTATGATTACTATTCCCTTGGTCTGGGTGAACCGTATGCAGTTTCAAGTGTTCACGGTATTGGAATGGGTGATCTTTTGGATGCTGTTATTAAAGAGTTTCCTGATAACGCCGCTAATGATGAAGATGACTCCATTCACTTTAGCTTTATCGGGCGTCCTAATGTGGGGAAATCATCACTAGTTAATGCAATTTTAGGTGAGAACCGGGTAATTGTATCTAACGTTGCCGGAACTACCCGTGATGCTATTAATACTCAATTTGAAACAGCAGATGGACAAAAATTCACAATGGTTGATACTGCTGGAATCCGCAAAAAAGGAAAAATTTATGAGAACACTGAGCGTTATTCATTGATGCGGTCCATGCGAGCAATTGATGATAGTGATGTTGTACTTGTTGTCCTAAATGCAGAAGAAGGTATTCGTGAATTAGATAAGCACATTGCTGGATATGCTCATGAAGCAGGATGTGGGGTTATTATCGTCGTTAATAAGTGGGATACATTAAAAGAAAAAGACCACCGAACGATGACAGATTTTACTAATCTAATTCGGCAAGAATTCCAGTACCTCAGTTATGCACCAATTATTTTCGTTTCGGCGAAGACAAAGCAACGGTTAAATCAATTACCGGGATTGATCGAAGAAGTATATCAACATCACCGTCAACGGATCCAATCGGCAGTCTTAAATGATGTTTTAATGGATGCAATTACTGCCAATCCGACTCCAACACAAAATGGTCGGCGTTTGCGAGTATACTATGGGACACAGGTTGCAACCGAACCACCAACATTTGTTATCTTTGTTAATGATCCAGAGTTAATGCACTTCTCCTATGAGCGTTATTTGGAAAATCAAATTCGGAAGGCATTTGACTTTTCTGGTACACCGATCCATTTAATCAAGCGTCAACGGCAGTAAAAGTTAAAGAATTCATTGTAAAATGAAAAAACATTAAAAATGCGGCTAGAAGTTGAGAAAACCGCTTGTCAGCAGGCTTTCACTATGCTAATCTTAACAATGAAATGATACGAACTTCTCGTAGTTATTTCGTTAGTTTTGGACCACTCAAAATTAACATTCACAGACGTGAGTTTAACACTCTCGTTATTTGTGGGAGGTGAAACAACATGGCAAACAAAGCAGAATTAGTAAGCAATGTTGCTACTGCAACTGGCTTAACCAAGAAGGATGCTACTGCAGCTGTAGATGCTGTTTTCAGTTCAATTCAAGCATCTTTAGCTAAGGGTGAAAAGGTTCAATTGATCGGCTTCGGTAACTTCGAAGTACGTCAACGTGCTGCACGCAAGGGCCGCAACCCACAAACTGGAGAAGAAATCAACATTCCTGCAAGCAAGGTACCAGCATTCAAGCCTGGTAAAGCTTTAAAGGACGCTGTTAAGTAATTAACAGTTAAATGTTAAAAAGAGACTAGGAAAGAATTTACTCTTCCCAGTCTCTTTTCTTTTTTAAAAGCCTGTTCAATGCTTAAAATCATCGATTGTGATATATTTAAAAGTGATAGTAAAAGGAGGGCATAATATGACCTACTCAGAACAAATGCTTGATCAATTAGAAGCAGGAAAATTAAAAGAAGCCCAAAACTCATTTAAACTCGCACTAATTAATGATGATGATGATATGTTATTTAGCCTTGCGGAGGAATTATATGCATTGGGCTTTCTTCAACAGGCACGAACGATTTACTTAAAATTATTAGATCGTTATCCAGATGAAGATGAATTAAAGACTAATTTAGCGACGATTGCAATTGATGAAGGACATAATGACGAAGCTTTATCATACTTAGCCCAGATTAAACCAGACTCGCCAGCTTATGTTCAATCATTACTGGTTGCCGCGGACTTATATCAAACCGAAGAAGAATTTGAAGTGACGGAGGAAAAGTTAAAAGAAGCTTACGCGTTGGCTCCCGATGAACCAGCTGTTGAATTTGCGCTTGGTGAATTTTACTTTATGGTTGGCCAATATTCTGAAGCAATCCAATATTACTTCCAACTAATTAAAAATGGGTATACTGACTTTGCAAAAGTTGATATTGCGGGACGTCTAGGGATTTGTTACGCTCAGAGCGGTCAGTTTAAGAAGGCTTTAGGGTACTTCAATCAGGTTAAACCGGAATACCAAACTAGTGATATTCGTTTCCAAAAGGGGCTGACCCAACTTCAATTAGGGGATACGGAAAAGGCAATAAAAACTTTAGAGGATCTTATCAATGATGATAACCAATATGCGTCTGCTTATCCTGAACTAGCAAAGGCATATGAAAAGGAAAATAAGTATCAGCAGGCATTACGAGTTGTTCAAGAAGGGCTCAGTGTTGATCAATATAATGAATACCTTTATTCATTAGCAGCTGAAATTACCAGCCACCTTGGCGACCAAAAGTTAATGAAGAAATACTTGGTAAAAGCGCATGAACTTGCTCCAGAGAATATGACGATTACTTTACAATATAGTAATTTCTTGCTTCACCAACACGATGATGAGGCAAATATTAAGCTCCTGAGTCCATTAGTAAAAGAAGATGAAACAGATCCACAATTATATTGGAATCTAGCGCGGTCATATCAACGAACTGATCAGCTTGAATTAGCCGGAAAATATTATGAAGCTGCTTTGCCGGCATACAGTGAAAATCCAACATTCTTAAAAGAATTAATTAATTACTACCGCGAAACTGGTGAAACTGATAAGTTAATGGATGAATTGGAACACTATCTCCGGTTAGTCCCAACAGACACTGAAATGCAAGATCTTTATGACCAATATGAAGATTACAAATAATTTTTAATTTAAATGAGACAGGAAACGTTAACGCTTTTAGCCGTTCTTTACGCTTCCTGTCTCTTTTTAGTAGTAACTTAATTTGTTATAATCAACTTTGATTATCAAAATGAGGACATGATTAAATGAAAATAAAACAATTACCAGCTATATTTGAACCAGCACGCCCTGTTTTACAAAAAATAGAGGAGGCTGGCTACGAAGCATATTTTGTTGGCGGTTGTGTCCGTGACACTATCTTGCATGATGAGATTCATGATATAGATATAGCGACGAGTGCTTACCCTAGTGAAATAAAGGCGATTTTTAACCATACTGTTGATACCGGAATTGAACATGGTACAGTTATGATTCTCGACCATGGAACGGGATATGAAACAACTACTTTTAGAACCGAGTCAGGTTACCAAGACTACCGCCGTCCTGATAAAGTGACTTTTGTTCGTTCATTAAGTGAAGATCTCCAGCGTCGAGACTTCACAATTAACGCCCTCGCCTTACGCGAAGATGGGGAAGTTATTGATCTGTTTGACGGACTAGAAGACTTGCAAAAACATCTTATTAAAGCAGTTGGCAACCCTAATGAACGTTTTCATGAAGACGCTTTACGGATGATGCGGGCTGTGCGTTTTGCAAGTAAGCTTGATTTTGTCATTGATACTGCAACATTAAAAGGGATTAAAGAAAATGCACCATTATTAGAAAAAATTGCAGTTGAACGAATCCGGGTTGAACTGGAAAAACTATTGCTGGGTCAAAATCCAGTAGCGGGTTTAAAAGATTTTATTGCGACTGGATTGTACCAATATTGTCCAGGGTTGGAAAATGCGCAAGCTGCTTTATCGGCTTTATTAATCATTAACCAATGGCATTTGGAAAATGAGACCCAATTGTGGTCAGTTTTGAGCTTACAACTCCAGCTTGATCAAAAAGAAATTGGTAAATTCTTAAAGAAGTGGAAGACAGCAAATGATTTAATTGCGCAGGTCAAAAAAGTAGTTCCAGCAGTCCAAGCAATTCGTCAACGTACGCTTACGCCAACACTAATGTTTAATACCGGTGAAACAGCCCTCCAGGATGCTAACCAAGTAGCTAAGTTATATGGATGGGCAATTAATGATGAAGAATTGCAAAAAGCTTATCAAAAGTTACCAATTAAAAACGCTAAAGAATTAGCAATTGATGGTCGAGCATTAATTACTAAAGCGGGGGTAAAACCGGGACCATTGATGGGAAAGATTCTTCAGCAATTAACGCTGGCAGTGGTAAATGGTGAGATAGTTAACGATGCAACAGCCTTATTAGAAAAAGTAGAAGAGATAACAAAAGAGGGATAATATGCAAACAATGCGTGCAGAAAGTCTAACCAGCACATACGGTGAAAAGACCTTATTTGATAATATTTCGTTTATTATCAATGAAAATGATCGAATTGGACTGATTGGTGTTAATGGAAGTGGAAAGACCAGTCTTCTTAACGTAATTAGTGGGGAAGTAAACCCAGAAGGCGGCGGTCAGATTACTAAACCGAATGATTATACGATCGGTTATTTAAAGCAGCAGCCTGAACTTGATGAAAACAAAACAATCATGGAAGCTGTTTTTGAAGGTAAACAACCAGTCTTCGAAACGATTCGTCAATATGAGCTGGCGCTTGAACGCTTCACAAAGCATCCAGAAGATCCACAAGCAATTGATCGTTACACAAAAATGCAGGCACGGATGGACCAAGAAGATGCATGGGAAGCAGATAGTCGGGTGAAGATGATTCTGACCCAGTTAAAGATAAAAGATGTAAGTCAAAAGATTGCTCAACTTTCTGGAGGACAAAAGAAACGGGTTGGGTTAGCACAAGTTTTAATTCAACAGCCAGATCTCTTATTACTCGATGAACCGACTAACCATTTAGACCTTGATTCGGTAGTTTGGCTCCAAGATTTTCTTCGTAGTTATAAGGGTGCCGTCCTTGTTGTTACCCATGATCGGTACTTCCTTGATCAAATTACAAATCATATCTGGGAACTATCTTTTGGTAAACTTTACCACTACGAGGGAAATTATCAGGACTTTGTAGCAAAAAAGGCGGAACGAGTAGAATTAGCTAAAGATACTGAGAAAAAGAATCAACAGTTATATAAAAAAGAATTAGCCTGGATGCGGACAGGTGCAAAAGCCCGTTCCACAAAACAAAAGGGGCGAATCAATCGGTTCCACGAATTAGAAGGAAAAATCGGTAATCTTAAAACGGATGAAGATATTGCTATTAATCTTGGATCACAACGTCTAGGGAAAGATGTTATTCAATTTAAGGATGCCAACTTAAAATTTGATAATCACCAAATCCTCCATGGCTTCAATTGGCTTGTTCAGGCAGGCGATCGAATTGGAATTACTGGTGAAAACGGGGCAGGTAAGACGAGTTTATTAAACGTGATTGCCCAACGTGTCCCCCTAGATAGTGGTGTCCTTAAGATTGGTGAAACCGTTAAGTTAGGATATTATACCCAGCAAACAGAAGGAATTGACAATGATAAGCGGATGGTTAGTTTCTTGTCCGAAATTGCAGATAATGTTACTGATAAAGATGGCAATAAGCTCAGCGTTACCCAATTATTAGAACGTTTCTTATTTCCTCGTTTTATGCATGGTACTTTGATCCGCAAGCTTTCTGGGGGTGAAAAGCGGAGATTATACCTCTTAAAGATCTTAATGCAGCAGCCCAATGTCTTATTACTGGATGAGCCAACTAACGACCTTGATATTGGAACATTAACAGTTCTTGAAGATTATCTAGATAATTTTGCGGGAACTGTAATTACAGTTTCTCATGATCGCTATTTCTTAGATAAAGTGGCTGACAATTTGCTAGTCTTCAACGGGAATGGAGATATTGAGCGTTATACGGGACGGTTTACTGATTATTTAACTGCTAAAAAGGAAGAAGTAGATAAGGATAAAGAGCTTAAAAATGATCAAAAAGCCCTTGCTAAAAAGCAGGTAAGTAAACAAGAACCAGCTAAGAAAGAAAAAACAAAACTTACTTATGCTGAACAACTCGAGTGGGATCATATTGATGAAGAATTAGACGCCCTTGATCAACAGCATCAGCAATTAGAAAATGAAATGGCTGAAGCAGCAAGCGATTATACGAAAATTGCTAAGTTACAAAAGCAGCTAAATGAAATACAAGAAAAAATTGATGAAAAGACAGCTCGTTGGGAGTATTTAAGCACATACGTTGACGAGTAAAGGAAGGGAACATAAGGATGGCAACAAATGTAAATGAAGAGCAATACTTAGATTTAATTCGTTATGTTTTGACGAATGGACATCAAAAGGGTGATCGGACAGGAACTGGTACTAAGTCTGTTTTCGGATATCAGATGCGGTTTGACCTAAGTAAAGGTTTTCCTATTTTAACTACCAAGAAAGTCCCATTTGGTTTGATTAAGAGTGAATTACTATGGTTTTTACGAGGTGACACTAACATTCGCTTCTTACTTCAACACAAGAATCATATTTGGGATGAATGGGCATTTAAGAAGTGGGTGGAAAGTGCTGAATATCAAGGCCCAGATATGACAGACTTTGGTCACCGCTGGCTTAAAGATCCAGAGTTTAAGCAGGTCTATCTCCAAGAAAAAAAAGTATTTTGTCAGCGAATTCTTGAAGATGATGATTTTGCCCAAAAGTATGGCGATTTAGGGCTTGTTTATGGAAGTCAGTGGCGAAAATGGAAGACGAGTCAAGGCGACACAATTGACCAAATCGCTAACGTTATCCAGCAGATTAAAACTACTCCGGATTCACGGCGGATGATTGTTTCAGCTTGGAATCCAGAAGATGTTCCTTCCATGGCTCTTCCTCCATGTCACACCATGTTCCAATTTTATGTTAATGATGGAAAGCTTAGTTGTCAGCTCTATCAACGGAGTGCCGACATCTTTTTAGGGGTTCCATTCAATATCGCTAGTTATGCCTTATTGACGCATATGATTGCTCATCAATGCGGTCTAGAACCTGGCGAGTTTGTTCATACTTTAGGGGATGCTCACATTTATCTGAACCACCTTGATCAAGTTAAAGAACAGCTGACAAGAACACCTCATGAAGCTCCTAAATTGATTTTACCTGCTGAACCAAAACCGGTCGATCAATATGAAATGACTGATATTAAGTTAGAAGGATATACTCATGAGCCGGCAATCAAGGCGCCCGTAGCAGTTTAAAAGGAGTGGTTCAAAATGAGTGAGCTGAATTTAATCTGGGCCGAAGATTTAAATGGCTGGATTGGCAAAGATAATACAATTCCGTGGCATGTTTCGGCTGATATGAAGCATTTTAAGACAAAAACTACTGGTCACCCAATTATAATGGGGCGAAAAACTTTTGCCTCGCTTGGCAATAAACCGTTGCCTAAGCGGGAAAATATTGTGCTTACCAGTCAGAACATAGATGTTGAAGGAGTGAAGGTCGTTCATTCTTTAGCTGCCCTTAAAGAGTATCTTAAAGCAAATCCAAACGAATATTTTGTAATTGGCGGGGCAACAATTTATCAGCAACTACTCCCAATGGCGACAAAGCTAACACGAACGGTGATAAATAAGCAAATTGTTGGAGATACAAAAATGCCAACGATCGATTATGACCGTTGGCATTTAGTAAACCGTAATAATTATGAAAAAGATGACCAGCTAGTTTGTCGTTTTGAAGAATGGAAACTAAACGTATAAAAGAATTGAGAAATACATTAATATCGTTCCAATGAGGACAAAGATATGCCAAATCAAATGGGTATATGCAGTTGGCCGGCTGTAAAAGAGGGCCCCAAGTGTAAAGGAGAGTCCTCCTAGTAGGAGCAAGCCGAAGCCAACTGGACCAAGCGCATGCCAGAGAGGCATGAAGGCAACTAGACATAGCCAGCCCATTAGAATGTAAATAATGGTTGAATATTTACTTTTATGTTTTAACCAAATACATTTATACACGATTCCAATAACAGATAGGCCCCAAATCACGCCGAAAATTGTCCAGCCTAACCAGCCACGGATACTAACTAAACAATAGGGAGTATAGGTTGCAGCAATAAGCACAAAGATCATTGAATGGTCGAGAATTTGAAAGACTCGTTTAGCTCGTGTAAAGATCAAGGCATGAAATAAGGTTGACGAAAGGTAAAAAAGAATTAAAGCACTTCCGTAAATAGTAAAGGTAACAATTCGCATGGGACTACCAGTATGAACAGCTCTGATAATTAACAAGATTAAACCAGCAATCGATAGTCCTGCCCCGATCCCATGAGTAACCGCATTACCGATTTCTATTAATAAAGTGCGCCGATCTCTTGTCTCTTTTTGTGTATCCATCAAAAAACCCCTTTCCAAAGACCAATGAATTTTTAAAATATTTTTGTTATACTAAATAAATAGTAATTGATCCTACAAAATTAGATAAAGTTGAGTATAATAGTATTTGAAATAAATTATCTAGTTCTCAATACTAGATAATTATAGCACAAATTGTTCAGGAAGAGTGGTAAGTTTCATGGCAAAGATAAAAATTGTTTGTGACTCATCAGCAGGATTAACTGATGAAGAAATTAAAAAATATGACATTACAATTATACCATTAAGTGTAATGATTGATGGGACGGTATACGTTGAGCGTGAAACAATTACAAACGAACAGTTCCCTGAAATGATGAAGAATGCTAAGTCACTACCAAAGACTTCCCAGCCACCAATTGGGAAGTTTGTCGATGCCTTTGATAAGCTAGGTGAAGATGGTAGCGAAGTATTATGCGTTACAATGATGGAATCAATTAGTGGGACCGTCCATGCGGCTGAACAAGCGGCTGGAATGACGAAGACAAAAGTTACAGTCTACGATTCCCAGTCAACCGACCAAGTAATGGGCTTTGAAATCCTTGAAGCTGCCCAAGTGATTGAAGACGGTGGCAGCGTTGAGGATGCAATCGCTAAGATGAAAGAAGTACTTAGTAAATCTGAACTTTACTTGGCAATTGATAACCTTGATAATTTAGTTGCTGGTGGACGAATCAGTAAATTTGCTGGTGCTATTTCTAACCTATTAAACATTAAAGTTATGCTTCATGTGTATGATGGTCAGATTCATATTGAATCAAAAGGCCGGGGCATTAAATCAATGCATAAAGAATGGGATAAGATTTTAGATGAGATGGCACGGGGACCAAAAGTTAAGCGAATTGGAATTTCTCATGTCGATGCTGGCAAAGAAGTAGAACGCTTATTAGCAAAACTAAAAGAACTTTATCCAGAAATCGAGGTTACTGTTCGAGAGACAGTGCCAATTATTGCAACTCACACTGGAATGGGTGCTTGTTGTTTGCTATACTATACAGAATAATCTTTGATAAAAATAAGTGGAGGCTGAGAAAAATGAAAATTTTTCCCAGCCTCTATCTTCTTAAAATTTTAAAATAAAGGACTATAGAATAGATGAAAAAGTGGACTAAATGGCTATTATTATCGCTTTTGGCTATTATGATTATTGGTGGAGGATGGTATACTGTTAACCACTTTACAAATTTAACTAGTAATAGTTCAAAAGTTGTTAAACCAAAATATGTTGAAAAGAAAAATGTAAAGCTTGTTGCACTAGGTGATTCCCTTACTCACGGTCAAGGGGATGAAACTAATAATGGTGGGTACGTTGGGGTAATTAAGGAAAAAATAGAACACCATTATCACCAAACTAAGGTGACAACAGTCAATTATGGGGTAACAGGAGATCGGTCTGACCAGATTCTTGACCGGTTAAACCAGCAATCTCAATTGCGTAGTGATTTACGGAGCGCGGATGTGATTACGATGACTGTTGGTGGAAATGATCTGATGCAAATCCTGGAAAAAAATGTAATGGGCTCTGAACGGCAAGTCACCAGTAGTGTTGAAAGTGGCGAAAAAACTTATCAACAAAAATTAATTAAGCTATTTGATGCAGTTCGAAAGGAAAATCCTAAGGCCCCTATTTTTGTGATGAGCATTTATAATCCCTTCTATACCTATTTCCCAGATGTAACAATTATCAACAAGTCAATTAATCAATGGAACCAAACTACACAAGATACAATGAATAATTATAAGTCAATGTATTTTGTGAACATTAATAAGTTGATGTCATATGGTCAATATCAGACTAAGAGTCAGCAACAACAGCTGATCAAGGAAGAAGAGAAGGCTAACCAAGGTCAGGTCAGTCAAAAGCGGGTCATTGAAATTATGAATCATAAGGATAAGAACCTTAATAAATATATTTCAACAGAAGATAATTTTCATCCTAATCATACGGGATACGTCAAAATTGCTGACCAATTATTTAAGGCAATGCAAAAACATGATAGCTGGGAATTCACACGGAGGTAAAAATGAAAAATTCTGAAGAAAAAAAGATTAATTGGTGGAAATGGGCCTTCTTTTGTTTAGTCGCGCTGATTGTAATTAGTTGCGGGGTTGTATTGAACAAGGCGACTGCACCGACTCCTGCTACTACAACTAGCAAAGCAGTAAAGCCAAGCGATTCATCAGTAACGGTTGAATTGAATAAAAAACAGGTGAATGCTTTAGCTGCTAACTACCTGAATCAGTTTCTAAAAGGGCAAAAGATCCGTTATGATTTTATTGTTGGCGATCAGTATGCTACCTTGACAGGGAATACTAAGTTTCTAGGGGCTAAAGTGCGATTTGCCATTAACTTTATTCCTGAACGACTAAGTAACGGGAATGTCTTATTACGCGCTAAGGGGCTTTCAGTTGGACGGTTAAATATCCCGATCAAATTTGTGATGGGTTACATTGCAAAGAATTATAATATTCCTAAATGGGTAACAATTAACCCACAAAAGAAGACAGTTTTATTAGACCTTAACCGTTATAGCAAGCACCGTTCTCTTAAGTACTCAGCTCAGGAAATTAACATGCAAGAAGGACGGTTTAAGTTTTTAATCACGGTCCCAACAAGTAATGAATAAATATTGGAGGAAATCAAAATGAGAATGAGTTTTTATCAGTTTTTAATGACTCAACGAAATCCGAATAGTGCAGATGAAGTTCAACAATTTGCAAACAACGCTTTTTTGGATACTACTTTTCCTAAGCATTCAGAGGATTTTGATGAAATTTCGCATTATTTAGAAGAAAATGCTGACTATTTGCCATCAATGACAATTTTTGATGAAGCTTGGCAACGGTATATTGATGCAATGAATTAGAAAAGAAGGGAGAAAGTCAAATGGCAACAATTCAATGGTTCCCAGGACACATGGCAAAAGCATTACGCCAAATTCGTGAACAAATGCCACTAGTAGATATTTTATTTGAGCTAGTAGATGCTCGTGTCCCCTATTCGTCACAAAATCCAGAAGTGGCACTAGCTGCAGGCGAAAAGCCAAAACTTTTAATTATGACAAAAACAGACCTAGCAGACCAGAAACGATTAAATGAATGGATTAAATACTTTGAGCAACATAATCAACCAGTTCTTGCCCTCGATTCACGCCAAAATAACGTGGCAAAAGTTGTAACGGCTAAAAGTAAAGAGATATTAAAAGATAAATTGGCAGAAGAAAAAGCCAAGGGAATGAAAAAGAGACCAATTCGGGCAATGTGTGTTGGTGTTCCTAATGTAGGAAAATCAACCCTTTTAAATCACCTAGTAAAAAAGAACGTTGCGGCTACTGGAAACCGTCCCGGAGTCACTACTGGACAGCAATGGTTGCGGTCATCAGCAGAATTGGAATTACTTGATACTCCTGGTGTCCTTTGGCATAAATTTGCTACTCCTAAGCAGGGGATAATGCTTGCTTTAACAGGAGCAATTAAAGATAGCTTATACGCAAAGGATGATGTAGCGTTGTTTGCCCTTGATTACTTGCGGCAACATCAGCCAGAGGTGTTAAAGCAACGTTACCACTTAACTGATGCAGATCTGGACGAATCAGTTACCAATCCGGATTTACTATTAACGATTACTGCTAAAATGGGCTTTCGTGATGATTATGACCGGGCTAGTGAACGGTTGATTTTTGACTTGCGAAAGGGAAAATTAGGACCAATCACTTTGGAAGTACCCGCTGACCTAAATGAGGATGGACTAAATGAATAAGGAAACCATTAGTCAAATTAAGGCCCGTTTACAAACTATCACAGATACAACTGATCCTTACTTGCAAACTATTCGTGATGATTCGCGCAAGGGTGTTCAAATGGCAATTCAGCAATTTGAGCGCCGGCTTGCACGGCAGAAGGAAGCTGAAGAGGCGTTCAATAACCGGTTCAAATACGAAAAGTACTATTGGGAAAATGGATGTCAGTATATTGCAGGGATGGATGAAGTAGGAAGAGGACCATTGGCTGGGCCGGTGGTTACTTGTGCAGTAATTTTAAATGCAGATTTTGACCTGATAGGGGTAACTGATTCTAAACAATTAACTAGGCATGAACGGGAAAATTTGTATTTACGGATCGTTGATGAGGCGGTTGAAGTTAGCATCGCGGTGAATGATGCGCCAGTGATTGATCAAATGAATATTTATGCTGCTACCCAGGATGCAATGATTCGGGCAGTTAATCACCTTCACCATCGACCAGATCATCTGATTGTTGATGCTGTCCCGTTAGCAATTGATATTCCCCAGACGACTTTGATCAAGGGGGATCAAAAGAGTATTAGCGTTGCTGCAGCCAGTATTGTCGCAAAAGAATACCGTGATCATTTAATGCGAGACTATGATTATGTTTATCCAGGATATGGTTTTGCACAAAATATGGGTTATGGTACCAAAGAACATTTAGCCGGCTTAGAGAAAATGGGGGCAACTCCTATTCATCGGCGTTCTTTTAATCCCGTTCCAAAATATTTAAACTAAAAAATGCATTTCCAAAAAGCTTTCGTATATAAATATAAGGAGGCTTTTTTATGTTACAAGTAAACGATTTTCTATTACGGTTAAGTTTGTGTCGCGGAATTGGCTTAGTTTCAAAATATCGTCTGTGGGAGTGTGCTCAACAGGCGCGATGCTTTAATAATATTGACTATTTGATTGACCATGCAAATGTTAGCTTACGAAGTGCATCTTCATTAAAAAATAACTGGACAAGTCCCGCGCTTGATCAAGCAGTGGCCTTAAACAGTCAGGAAAAATTTATTACGATTGCGGATCCGTTATACCCGATGACCTTGAAAGAAACGTACTGTCCGCCCTTGGTATTGTTTTATCGTGGTAATCTGAGCTTGCTCCATCAGCCTTCAATTGGTGTTGTTGGCACTAGGCAGATAACTAATTATGGACAGAGTGCTTTACGAGGATTGCTGCCACCAGTAATTAAGCGGCAGATAGTAGTAATCAGTGGTTTAGCTCAAGGGGTAGATGGTTTTAGCCATGAACTGGCGCTAAAACATGGTGGCCTTACTATCGGAGTGATTGGGACTGGTTTAGATCAAGCTTACCCCCGAAATCACCAAGTCCTTCAAGATGAGGTTGCCAGACAAGGATTAGTAATTTCTGAGTATGGGCGGGGTGAACCACCTGTGGCTTATCACTTCCCGGAGCGAAACCGAATTATTGCAGGCTTAAGCGAAGTGGTTTTGGTTGTCGAGGCAAAGAAAAGGAGTGGGAGTTTAATCACGGCTAATATCGGTTTAGATGAAAATCGGTCTGTATGCGCTATTCCTGGAAGGATTGATGCTCCCTTATCAGTCGGATGTAACAGTTTAATCGCAGCTGGCGCGAAACCAATTCTCAGCGCCCAAGATCTGCTAGATGAGTTTCGGCTGTACGATTCGCGGGCTTGATTTCTGGTGAGAAGTTGATTAAAATATTTTGTTCAGTTAGAGATTATATTTGACAGATGGTAGTCAAATGGATTAATAATATTATTGAATGAAATATTAAAAATGTTAGGAGCCTACCAGAATGGCAACCAAAACAACCAAATCAACGGCGAAAAAGACAACTCGTCGCCGTTCAAAAATTAAAAAAAATCTGGTGATCGTGGAGTCACCATCAAAGGCAAAAACAATCGGTAAATTTTTAGGCCGGTCCTATAAGGTTGTGGCTAGTTTAGGCCATATTCGGGACTTGCCAAAAAGCCGGATGGGGGTAGATATTGAAAATGACTACGCCCCTGATTACATTTCAATTCGGGGGAAGGGTGATGTAATTAAGGAACTACGGAAGGACGCTAAAAATGCAAAAGCCGTATATCTTGCATCTGACCCGGACCGTGAAGGGGAAGCAATTGCCTGGCACGTTTCAAATATTTTAAAGCTTGACGATGATCAAAAGAACCGGGTTACCTTTAATGAAATTACTAAAGATGCTGTTAAAGAAGCTTTTAAGGAACCTCGAGAAATTAATATGGATCTCGTGGATGCCCAACAGGCACGACGGGTATTGGATCGATTAGTTGGATATTCAATTAGCCCAATTTTATGGAAGAAAGTCAAAAAGGGCTTAAGTGCTGGTCGTGTTCAATCAGTTGCCCTTTATCTGATTATTCAACGTGAAAATGAAATTAAAAACTTCAAACCAGAGGAATACTGGACACTTGATGCCGATTTCAAGAAGGGCAAAGAAGAATTCAAGGCTAGTTTTTACGGTGAAAATGGTAAGAAGGTTTTCTTGAAGAATAATGATGACGTTCAGGCAATCCTTTCTAAAATCGATAAAAAGAAGGATTTCGATGTTACTAAGGTGACTAAAAAAGAACGTCGTCGGCAACCACAGCCACCATATACGACCTCGACCATGCAACAGGATGCTAACCGTCGTTTGAACTTCCGAACACGAAAGACAATGATGGCAGCACAAATGTTATATGAAGGGATCGACATTAAAGAAGGAGCACCGGTTGGGTTAATTACCTATATGCGGACGGACTCGACTCGGGTGGCGTCAATTGCTAAGCATGAAGCATCTAACTATATTCATGAAAACTATGGAGCGGAATATGCGGCAATAAAGCCGGTTAAGGGTAAATTACCTGAAGGGGCACAAGATGCTCACGAAGCTATTCGGCCAACTTCAGTCTATCGGACACCAGCTAAAATGAAGCAATATTTAACCTCCGACCAGTATAAACTTTATAATTTGATTTGGTCGCGGTTTGTGGCTAGTCAAATGACTGCGGAAGTAATTGATACGATGAGCGTTAACCTCCAGCAAAATGGGGTTGATTTCCGTGCAAATGGATCAAAAGTTAAGTTCCCTGGGTTTACGAAAGTATATAAGCGAGGAACTGAAAAAGATAACTTGTTGCCAGAATTAACTGAAGGTGACAAGGCAAAAATGATAAAGGACGATCCAGCTCAGCACTTTACCCAGCCACCTGCTCGTTATACAGAAGCGGCTCTTATCAAAACTTTGGAAGAAAATGGTGTTGGTCGGCCATCAACCTATGCGCCAACTCTTGATACGATCCAGCGACGTTATTATGTTCGCCTTGTATCACGCCACTTTGAACCAACTGAACTGGGTGAAATTGTTAACCGAATTATCGAAAAGCAATTCCCTGATATTGTCAATGTCCAATTTACTGCCGATATTGAAGGAAAGCTTGATGAGATTGAAGAAGGGAAGCAAAACTGGATTAATGTTGTTGATAAATTCTATCAACCATTCTCAAAAGAAGTTGATGCAGCTGAAGAAGAGGTTGATAAGATTGAGATGAAAGATGAGCTTGCTGGCACAGATTGTGAAATTTGTGGAGCCCCCATGGTTATTAAAATGGGTCGTTATGGTAAGTTCTATGCATGTTCTCGCTTCCCAAATTGTCGGAACACCAAGGCGATTGTAAAAGATACCGGAATTACATGTCCAAAGTGTGGGCAAGGAACGGTTGTTGAACGAAAATCAAAGAAGAACCGAACTTTCTATGGTTGTTCCCGTTATCCAGATTGTGACTTTGTTTCATGGGATAAACCAATTGGACGTAATTGTCCTAAGGATGGACACTTCCTCGTTGAAAAGAAAGTCAAGGGTGGCAAACAGGTTGTCTGTCCAAATGGAGACTACAAAGAAGAAGTTCAGAAGTAAAAATATCGTGCTTGTTTTTACTGAATTTTACTCAAATATTTATTGAAAAGGTTTCCAAAATCTGCTATTGTGCGTTTGGAACCTTTTTTATATACTTAATGTTAAACGATTATCAATTGAAGGGATCGATAACAATGATTACTTTACAAAACCAACAATTAACTGTGCAAATTGATGAATTAGGTGCTCAATTACATAGTATTAAACGGCAGGATAACGAAATCGAATACTTATGGCAGGGGGATCCCGCTTCATGGAATCGCCAAGCACCAATCCTCTTTCCGTTCGTTGGCCGCTTAAAAGATGATCAATATCAATATAGCAACCAAACTTATTATCAAACACAACATGGTTTTGCACGTGATCGAAAATTCCAAGTTATTGAGCAAACACCATCGATGGTTGTGATGGAACAGCATGATGATAGTGAAACTAAGAAGGCATTTCCTTTTTCATTTAGTCTTCAGGTAAAATTCGAATTAGTTGTTGATAAGGTTGAAATCAGCTATGCGGTAAAAAACCCGAGTGGAGATGAAACATTAATCTATGCTATTGGAGCACATCCTGGTTTTAATATGCCATTAACTGGTGCCGGGAGTTTTGAACAAACAGAATTAAGCGTTAAACCCGCAACAGAATACTCACGGATCGTTTTAGATGGCGCCTATAACGATTCAACTCATCCACAATTGATTGATATGAGGGATTCATTATCACTTAATCATGATCTTTTTAATAAGGATGCTATTATTTTCAAAACAGATGGCGGCCATTTTACAGCCAAATTAACAGATACTGTTGCTAATCATGGGGTCATAGTTGATACCTTTAATACGGAATACGTGGGAGTTTGGTCGCAATATCCAAGTACAGCTCCATTTGTATGTGTAGAACCATGGTGGGGAATAGCAGACAATGTCAATGCTGATGGGCTACTCCTTCATAAGCAAGGGATGCACCGCCTTGCACCAAATGAAACAGATAATTATCACTTTAGTATTAAGCCATTTTAACGAAAAAATAGGAGACCGTGAAAATGATTATTTCCAGTCTCCTATTTATTTTTTTTTTCTCGTAAATAATAGCCAAGGCCAAAACTTACCATCGATTCTTTTCCTGATAAAATTCGGTGAATGTTTGATCGGTGGCGGTAAAAGACCACTCCTGTTAATATTCCTGCCACGATTGCTAAAATCCAAGCATGAATGAAGAGGGCAATAATGAAGATCGCACTGATCCCTACCATACTGGCGGCACTAACCATACTTGTCAAGCACAAGACAAAGATAAAAATCAAACAGGCAACAACAAAGAGGAGGGGGTTATAAGCTAATAGAATTCCCGCGCTAGTTGCCACTGCTTTCCCACCATGAAAATTATCGAATATTGATACAGTGTGACCAAGACTGGCAAAGAGTCCGATCAATAGTGGGTTAACAGTTCCAGATATTCCTAAAAAGTATGGCTGACTAGCAGCGAGTGTTCCCTTTAGAATATCGATAACCAAAACAACAACGCCCGCCTTAAACCCCAATGTCCGAAAGGTATTCGTTGTTCCGATATTACCGCTACCTAACTTGCGAATATCCTTATGATAAATATACTTACCGATCCAGAGACCAGTTGGGATTGAACCTAATAGGTAAGCAATAATAATCATCCCAATAATTTCAAAAATCATATAAATAGCTCCTTAATAATAGCTTATACAGCTTTTAAGCATAGCATGAATATTTAATTTTAACCACTAGGAAGACACAATTTGCCAATCTACTAAGTTTTCAGTATCATTTTAATTATGAATTGAAATTGTAGCCGGTTTAGCTTTACAATTAACAAATGTAAATGGTAAAATAATTTTCCGAACATACGTTTAGGTATAATATTGGCAATGGGAGGTCATTTTGTGGCCAAAGAAGAAGTAAAATATGATGCCTCATCCATACAAGTATTAAAAGGGCTTGAGGCAGTACGAAAAAGACCAGGGATGTATATTGGGTCTACTGACTCACGTGGATTGCACCACCTGGTATATGAAATAGTGGATAATGCCGTTGATGAAGCATTATCCGGTTATGGTGATGAGATTAACGTCACCATTGAAGCAGACAATGCGATTACAGTTCAAGATCATGGTCGGGGAATGCCAGTTGGGATGCATGCTTCCGGTAAGCCAACACCTGAAGTTATTATGACGGTTCTCCATGCTGGAGGAAAGTTTGGTCAGTCAGATGGTTATAAAACTTCAGGAGGGCTTCATGGTGTTGGAGCTTCCGTAGTAAATGCCTTATCATCACATTTGACGCTGACAATTGTCCGTGATCACGTCCGTTATCAAGAAATTTTTAAGGATGGCGGTCAACCAGTTGGAACGTTGAAAAAATTAGGGAAAACTAAAGCTGAGAACGGAACGACCGTCTCATTTAAGCCGGACCCGAAGATTTTTTCAACTACTGTTTATGACTACAATACCTTAGCTAATCGGCTTCGTGAGTCGGCCTTTTTATTGAAAGGGATTAAGATTACCCTTACCGATAAGCGAGCTGGTCAAGAAAAACAAGATGTATTCCAATTTGACAATGGAATTCAAGAATTCGTTTCTTATCTTAACGAGGGTAAGGACGTTTTAGGAAAGACGCTCTACTTTGACGGAAAGCAAGATGGGGTCGAAGTTGAAGTAGCGGCTCAATATAATGATGGTTACTCTGAGAGCTTGTTATCATTTGTCAACAATGTCCGAACTCCAGATGGTGGTACTCATGAAGCCGGATTCCGGAGTGCCTGGACGAAAACTTTCAATGAATACGCAAAAAAGGTTGGGCTGTTAAAGGCTAATGATAAAAATCTAGAAGGTAGTGATGTTCGGGAAGGGTTAACAGCCGTTATTTCTGTCCGGATTCCGGAACGTCTACTTCAATTTGAAGGCCAGACAAAGGATAAACTGGGAACTCCTGAAGCACGGAAAATTGTTGATGCGATTGTCAGTGAGCAGCTTAACTATGCTTTAATGGAAAATGGTGACTTTGCCCAGATGTTAATTCGTAAGGCATTAAAGGCTCGTGAAGCCCGAGAAGCTGCCCGCAAAGCCCGTAACCAAGCCCGTGGTGGTAAACGAAAGGGTAAAAAGGAACGAAATCTTTCTGGAAAATTGACTCCGGCCCAATCAAAAAATGCTAAGAAAAATGAATTATTTCTAGTCGAAGGGGATTCGGCCGGTGGTTCAGCCAAGCAGGGGCGTGACCGTAAATTCCAAGCAATTTTACCATTACGAGGGAAAGTGCTAAATACAGAAAAGGCGAAGTTAGATGATGTCTTAAAAAACGAAGAATTGAATACGATTATCTATACTGTTGGCGCTGGGGCCGGTTCTGAATTTAACGTTGAAGATTCAAACTACGATAAGATTATTATTATGACTGATGCCGATGATGATGGTGCTCATATTCAGATTCTTCTTCTTACCTTCTTCTACAAGTATATGCGGCCAATGATCGAAGCTGGAAAGATCTATATTGCTCTTCCACCACTTTATCGTTTGCAACGCGGACGTGGAGCTAAGACTAATATCACGTATGCGTGGACTAATGAAGAATTAACAAAATTGACTAAAAAGATGGGCAAGGGAGCACAATTACAACGGTTCAAAGGGCTTGGTGAAATGAATGCTGATCAGTTGTGGGAAACGACGATGAATCCAGAAACGCGGACACTAATCCAAGTTCGGATCGAGGATGCTGAATTAGCTGAGCGTCGTGTAACTACCTTAATGGGTAATAAGGTGGAACCACGGCGAGAATGGATTGAAGAAAATGTCCAATTCACGTTAGCCGATGATCAAGAATCCGATAAATTGGTTGAGAATAAAGGACAATTACCTCAAACTAAAAAGCCTACAATTAATACATGGAATAAATAGAGAAGGGAATCAAGTTTTGTGAGAAACGGAAAAATTGAACATATGACGCTCGAACAGATCATGGGTGATCGTTTTGGGCGTTATTCCAAATCAATTATTCAAGAACGAGCTTTACCTGACATTCGCGACGGATTAAAACCGGTTCAGCGCCGGATTTTATTTGCCATGAATAAAGATGGAAATACTTATGATAAAGGGTTTCGTAAGTCTGCTAAATCAGTCGGGAACGTAATGGGTAACTTCCACCCCCACGGTGATAGTTCAATTTATGAAGCATTAGTCCGGCTAAGTCAGGATTGGAAATTACGTGAACCTCTAATTGAAATGCATGGTAACAATGGATCAATGGATGGTGATCCACCAGCTGCCATGCGTTATACTGAAGCGCGGCTTAGTAAAATAGCAGGTCTAATGCTTCAAGATATCGACAAAGATACAGTTGAGATGGCCTTAAACTTCGATGATACTGAAAAGGAGCCGACAGTTTTACCAGCACGTATTCCGAACTTACTCGTTAATGGAGCAACTGGAATTTCTGCTGGATATGCTACTGAGATCCCAACGCATAATTTAAGCGAAGTTCTTGATGCATTGATTTATCTTATCAAGCATCCAACTGCTTCTTTGGATAAGTTAATGGAATTTATTCCTGGCCCTGATTTCCCAACTGGTGGAATCATTCAGGGGATTGATGGCATTCGTAAGGCATACCAGACTGGTCGCGGTCGAGTTGTAGTGCGAGCAAAAACGGAAATTGAAACCTTACGAGGTGGTCGTCAACAAATTAATGTGACGGAGATTCCTTATGAAGTAAATAAGGCGCAACTGGTTAAACGAATCAACGATCTGCGCCTTGCCAAAAAAGTTGAGGGAATTGCGGAAGCCCGCGATGAAACTGATCGTAGCGGATTACGAATTGCAATCGAACTCAAGCGGGGAGCTAATGCAAATGGTATTCTTAATTACTTATTAAAGAATACCGATCTACAGATTAACTATAACTTCAATATGGTTGCGATTGATGACCAGCGACCAATGCGTGTTGGATTGAAGCGAATTTTGACTTCCTATCTCGAATTCCAGAAAGAGATTATTCGTCGACGAACACAATATAACCTAACGAAGGCTCAGCAACGTTTGCATATTGTCGAAGGGTTAATCAAAGCACTCTCAATTCTAGATAAGGTCATTAAAACGATCCGGGCAAGTAAGAATCGTAAGGACGCAAAGGAAAACTTAGTAAAAGAATACAACTTCACACCTGAGCAGGCCGAAGCAATTGTTACCTTGCAACTTTATCGTTTAACAAATACGGATGTAACTGAGCTAGAAAAAGAACAAGAGCAACTAAATTCGCGAATTAATGAATATCAATTAATCTTAGCTAACGAAAATGAGCTAGCAAAAGTCCTTACTAAGGAAATTAGGGCCATTAAGAAGGAATTTGGCAATCCACGACGGACCAAGATTGAAAATCATGTTGAAAAACTTGAGATTGATACTAAAGTTACGGTTGCCAACGAAGATGTTGTGGTCTTAGTTTCGCATGCGGGCTATATCAAACGAAGCAGCATTCGTTCCTTCAAGGCGTCGGAGGCAGAAGAAAATGGTCTCCGAGAAGACGATTACCCATTATTGATTCAACAAACAAACACATTATCGCATTTATTTATGTTTACCAATCTTGGGCATATTATTTACCGCCCAATTCATGAAATTGCAGATGCGCGGTGGAAGGATACTGGCGAACATATCTCACAAACAATCGGCTTAGCGGATAATGAAGAGATCATTAAAGCAATGATTTTTGATAAACTGGACCAGCCAGGCACAATTATCATGGGAACCAGCGATGGACAAGTAAAACAAACGGCCTTTAATGACTATAAGCCTGGTTCACGTTACAAGAGCCATGCAAGTGTCGCAATTAAGCTTAGGGATAATGCGCAAGTTGTAAATGTTGATTACTATGAACCAACAAATGAGAATCGTTCACTATTGACGATTAGTCGCCAAGGATATGCAGTGCGGTATGATGTTGCGGATGTTCCTGTAACAGGGATCCGGACAGCTGGTGTACGGGCCATTAATCTGAAAGATGATGACCAAGTAGCAGATCAAATCTTGGTTAAAGATAGTCAAGATATTGCTGTAATTACTCAACGGGGTGCATTTAAGGAAATGCCAGTTGATGAGATTGAAGTTGGCGCACGAGCACGGCGGGGCGAACTTGTCCTTCGGCGGTTGAAATCACATCCTCATGAAATTGCGGACTTCCTTGCTTACGACCATGATTATCAAGGTGCTTTTGAGACTATTACTAACCGGCCGGCATTCCAAGATATAATGGCCACTGACCATCATCTAAGTTCGATTAAGTCAAATGGAACTTTTGTAATTGATACCGATACGCAAGGGGAACCAGTAAAACTTCGAATGAAACAAACGAATGTTTTATCCGAAGAACCTGTTGGCCAAAATTAAAAGAAGGCGAAAAGTTTTGGCGTATATTAAAGAAATTCGTGATTTAGTTGGGAATTGTCCCTTAATAATGACCAGTGCTTCTGGGGCACTCTTAAACAAGCAGAAGGCTGTTTTACTTCAAGAACGGGCGGACACTGGTGATTGGGGTTTCCCAGGCGGCTACATGGAATTTGGCGAATCTTTTGAGCAAACTGTAAAGCGGGAATTTAAAGAAGATGCGGGAGTTGAAGTCGTGCCTGTCAAACGACTAGCAATTCTTGATCAGAATTTTTACACTTATCCTAATGGCGACCACGTTCAACCAGTTAATGCTTTTTACTTAGTTGAAGAAAGTAGCGCTAAGCATTATCAGCCCAAAATTACAGAAACGACAACTACTGAATATTTTTCGTTAGATGAAGAACCACCACGTTTTTTTAACAGTCAGCATGAACAAATGTGGCAGATCTTAAAAGATTTTATTCATAATAGGAAAGATATTTAATAATTGTTCTTTAATCTATTAACTTCCATGATAGAATAGAAAATGTAGATTGTTTCACCTACTAGAAATAATTAAGATTAAAGTAGTGAACAAACAGGAGGAATTTATATGAGCAAAGAATTAGTATTTGGACACCAAAAGCCTGATACAGATGCGATTACCGCTGCAATGGCATTTTCATACTTCCAAAACCAATTGGGATACGAAACTGAAGCAGTTGCTTTAGGTGAACCAAATGATGAGACTAAGTTTGCATTGAAGACTTTCGGTATGGAAGCACCACGCGTAATCGAAACCGCTGCAAACGAAGTAGATAAGGTAATGCTTGTAGACCACAACGAACCACAACAAAGTGTTAGTGATATCGACAAGGTCACTGTAACACACTTAGTTGACCACCACCGAATTGCCGGCTTTGAAACGGCTCAACCACTCTGGGCAACTGTTCGTCCTTACGGTTGTGTAAGTACAATCATTACAGAATTGTTCCAAGAAAAGCACATTAATATTCCTGCTAACTTGGCTGGGATGATGCTTTCTGCTATCATTTCTGATACCTTGCTTTTGAAGTCACCAACTACAACTGACCACGATCGTGAAGCCGTTAAGTACTTAGCAAAGATCGCTGGTGTTGAAGATTACGAAAAGTACGGCATTGAAATGCTTAAGGCTGGTACTAACCTTGGTGCTAAGTCTGATGCTGATATCGTTGATGGTGATGCTAAGACCTTTGAACTTGGCGGTAAGAAAGTTCGTATTGGTCAAGTTAACACTGTTGATTTAGATGATGTTTTTGCTCGTCAAGCTGATCTTGAAAGTCAAATGCAAAGTATGATGGATGATAACGATTATGATTTATTCTTATTAATCGCTACTAACATCTTAAACAGTGACTCAGAATTATTAGTTATTGGTGAACCTGCTGAAAAGGTTGAAGCAGCCTTTGGCAAGAAGCTTAACGAAAACAAGCGGATGAATTTACCTGGTGTTGTATCACGGAAGAAGCAAGTTGTTCCTCCTTTGACTGATGCATTCGAAGGTTAATAAATAAGTTAAATTAAAAACTGAGAAAAATCGCAAAATTTTTCTCAGTTTTTTTGAGCTTTAAATTTCAAAGCTTATTCTTAATTAGTTAAAATATAAGTACTGATTTTAAGAAATGGGGTTGATATTAATGAATATCACATTTACTGATCAAGCTATTGAGCGTTTACAGCGTTATGAATTATCATCTAAGAAGATGCTCCTAGATTTTGATGATGGCGTTGGCCCATTTTCTGCTGTTGGGAGTTGCAGTTTAGATGGTGATTATCGACTAATTCTTGTTAAAGAGGATTTAGATACCCCAGATTATAATGAAAAGATTACCTCTAATTTAGGGGCTGTTTTTATTAAAGACCATACAGCAGTTCAATTTGATGATGAAATGGAAGTAAGGTTTAACCCGCGATACTTTACAATGCCACTTGTCAGTCCTAAACGGGTTTTAACGGATAATCTTGAAGTTCTGGATCTTAGTAACACAGACTTAAATTCTCAAATTGGTCGAGCACATGATTGCTAAGAACATACTAAGGGAGCGTGAGAGAAGCCAGATGCGGCTTTATGATCATGCTCCCTTATTCCTTTTAAAGGATAATTCTGAAGATAAAAGTGATAATAATTGCAAAAATTCCAATAATCGTTGCATAGGAAAAATGTTTACGTTGAGCTGGTTTAATTAATGCTTGCCTTCCCATGAAAATTGTGAATAAAGCCCATAAAAAAGTGGCAATAAGCAAAATATATAATTTCCAGTTGATTGGGAGATGATGGTAAAAATCGCCATAAAATACCATCATGCCGATAAACATTACAATAGCATAGGCATAGTTATCGCGGTGAAAGTTAAAATTAAAAAGATAAGCAAACACGCAAAATAATAAAATACTAATAATATCGTTTAAAATCATACCCTCTATACACTTCCTTATGATTTTTATTATAATCATTAACAGGATAAAGATAAAATATTAAGAAGCAATTGCAAATAATATGATATGATGGTCTTGTTAGAATTAATGAAGGCGGTGCTTACAGTGAAGAAAAAAGCTATGCAACGAGAAATAAAATTATTAACTGAAGAAAATCAACAATTGCGTCGATATACCTTACTAGCATCAATCGGAATTTTATTAAGTATGATGATTGGATTAGTTCGAATGGTTCAAAAAAATTAGTTTAGGAAATTTTTTAGAGGAAAGTATAGTGGAGTTAGGATATCGAAAAGCGACACTTGAAGATTTACCAAAAATTGTTGAAATTTATAACCAAATTATTCCGTCACGGTTAGCGACTGCGGATCTTACCCCGATAACGGTTGAGGAACGGAAAGGGTGGTTTGAAGCGTTTGACGAAAATCATCCAATCTGGGTAATTGAATATCAAAATGAGGTTCTCGGGTGGGTTGCCCTTGAGCATTTTTATGGTCGTCCAGCCTATGATCATACTAGTGAAATTGCCATTTACCTTGATCAACGGTTACGGAAACAAGGGGTTGGTACAAAAACCATGGAATTTATTATTGGTCAATTGCCTAAATTAACAGTTGATACAATCGTGGCTTATATCTTTGGTCATAATATTCCAAGCCTAAAGTTATTTAAATCGTTTGGTTTTACGCAATGGGGGCTTTTACCACAAGTAGCAGAGCTTGATGAGATTAAACGTGATTTAGTTATTTTAGGACGTCATTTTAAATGATTATTGTATAATTATGACATAAGTAAAGCCACGTCCATAGGAAGCAACTAGAATAGGCCCCCAACGCCCGGTAAAGCCGAATGCTGAAGGCCTATGTTGCATATGGGAGCTTCGTATTGAAAACGAAGGTGCCCGTGATGCTTTGCTTGTTTCCTTATTTTGTATCTTTTTTTACTTCTTCTCTTGTTTTAACATCATTGATATGTAGCTCAAATTTAACTAAATTTAAACCAGTCATCTTATTGATTGCATGCTGCACCTCAGAACAAACAGCTTTAAAAATTTCTGGAGCGCTTTTGCCATATTCGATGGTAGCTTCCATTTTTAATGCGACTTGCTTTTCACCAACATCGGCATTAATACCCTTGGTTGGATTGCTTCCGGAAGTTACTTTGTCTGCTAATTCACTAAACATATTTCCATCCAGGGAAAGGATTCCAGGAACTTTGCTAGCAGTGATTCCAGCGATTTTCTCAATTACTTGGTCATCGAATGTTAATTGCTCATCAATTGTTTTATTATTTGTAGTGGTTGTCATATTAATTCCTCCTCGAATTAGTTGGCAAACTTATCTAACATTTTTATCGCAAGTTTATTTAATGAATAGCCCTTCGCATCAAGAATATAGCCAATTCCACCCAAGATAGTGACAGCTAATAGAATGCCGATCATTGGGAGAAAGCCCCACATAATCCAACTAATGCTAATGAGCAGTCCTAAGATAACGCCAATTGTAGCAAGTTTCATGGTGTACCTCCTTTTTTAGACAATGTTAACTGATTCTTTGTTTGAGTATGGACTTAACTTAATATGCAATTTATTAAGATCAATGTCGAAGTCTCGTTTAAGGTTTTCTTTAATTGTCTGGAGTAGTACTGTATGAATTAGTTTTGGATTGGTTCTATTAGACATCATTCCATGAATAGTAACGTCTGCATTATGATTGTTACGGTGCATTTTGAGTTTAATTACTGGGTTATAGAGGTCAAATTTAGCAATTAAAGTAGTTAGGCTGTGTTCAACCGCATGCTGATCAATTTGAATTTTGTTAGCACCGTCCTTGGCGATTGTCATTTGTTTAGTTGTTGTTGGGCGAAAAACAGCAATTGCTATTACGGTTAAGGCGACAATGATTAAAAATACTGCGACTCCTGCTGAGAAACTTTGACCAATGGAACTATGAAGCCAATCATTAACTGGAATCGTCCAAGTTTGGTCACGATAAAACCATAGCGATACGACAACAATTCCAACAATTACCTGAAGCATCATCACAAATGAAATCCACCATTTTTTCCATGCGGTCATTAGTACCACTTCCTTTCTATAAATAACTTTTTAGTACAAGCTAATAGTAACATGCTTGGAAGCGTTTTACATTGCTTTTGAAAATGCTAAAGGTAATATTAAGAACCTGTTAACAGAATAGTCATAATTAAAAAAATCGATCTCACATCGGAAAATGATTGTAAGATCGATTTTTTGATTCTTTAATTGTTTTGTCGTTCTTGTAGTTTAGCGATTTCAGAATAAGCCGGAGCAAGCATATCTTCAATTTGTTGGAAGAGCGGAGTATAGCGTTGATATACTTTTACTGCGGCTGGATCTGGTTGGTAAGAACTAACCTTACCAATGAACTTCTGTGGTGTATCAAGACTATCGATCATTCCCAAACTTTGCATAGCCATAACTACTGACCCGAGGCAGCCAGATTCAAATGAGTCAGGAACGTTAACTGGACAGTTTAAGATATCAGCAAGCATTTGGCGCCATACTTTTGAGCGAGCAAAGCCACCTGTTGCAGTAACGCTCGCTGGTTCACCGACTAACGCTCGTACTGCTTGGAAGACTGTTGCAATGTTCATGCTAATTCCTTCCATAACTGCTCGTAGCATATCAGCCCGTGTATGGATATGAGAAAGCCCAAAGAAACTACCGCGAGCTTTAGCATTCCACAATGGTGCCCGTTCACCACCCAGGAAAGGATGAAAGAGGAGTCCATGCGCGCCTGCTGGTACTCCTTCAATAACGTGATTTGCTAAAGTATAAGGATCAACCTGTTCGTTTTTAACTGCGCTACTATCGACAAGGTGTTTTACTGCCCATTCATAGACATCGCCACCGTTATTAAGCGGACCACCAACGACCCACAATCCTTTATTAATAGCATAGCAGAAGAGGCGGCGTTCTGGATCAATAACAGGATGATCAGTTACGACTCGTACAGCTGCGGAAGTACCGATTGTAATTGCTACTGTATTTTGCTTAATTGCACCAACACCAATATTTGAAAGGGCACCATCGTAAGCACCATAGACAAATGGCGTATCAGCGGGTACTCCTAGTTTTTCTTGGGCTTCGGGTACTAAGCCAATTGCTTGAGTTGTTCCATCGACAATTTCAGGCAGTTGATCTTTGGTTATTCCTGCAACCCGAAGAGCCTGGTCATCCCAATCACAAGTTTTAAGGTTCATCAAGCCAGTTGAGGAAGCGATTGACATATCAACCTTAAATTCATTAAATAACCGGTAGAAAAGGTAAGCCTTAATATCAGCAAAATATGCTGTGCGGCTAAATAAATCTGGTTCGTCTTCCCTTAACCAAAGGAGCTTTGTCAAGGTTGACATAGGGTGAACAGGAACCCCCGTCTTCATATATAGTTGTTGTCCTTCAGTCATCATCTTAAGGTTGTCTGCTGCGCGCTGTGCACGACTATCTGCCCAGGTGATTAACCGTGAAAGGGGCTTCTTATCTTTATCTAATAAGAGGAGGCTTTGGTTTGCGCTTGAGATTGAAACTGCTAGTAGTTTCCCCATACTAAGGTCAGCTGCCCTAGCTACATCATGGATGGCTTGTTCAGCAGCATTGATTACTTCTTCTGGCTCTTGTTCTGCCATTCCCGCGGCATTGCGGTGCAACTCGTAGCCATAATTAGCTTGTGTGATCACCTGCGCATTTTGATCATATAAAACGGCCTTTGTGCTAGAGGTTCCAACGTCAACACCAATTAAGTAGTTCATTTATTGTTTCTCCTTTAAAACTCAATTTAATTCTCTTTGTAATATTATATGCTAAAGTGACTGGTGTGCAATGATTTCAACTGGTAAAAGGGTAGTGGAACTGATCGTACTTTGTTGGTTAATTTGCGTTAAAAGTTTATTAGCTGCTAAGCTACCCATTAGCTCCATATCTTGCTTCAACAGAAAAATGCCATTAGCGACATATTGCGACCATTCCCAATCATCAAAGCTAACTAAGCCAAGATCGTCAGGGAAGGAAAGGTTTAGTTCCTTAAAAATTGCTAAAAGGTCAAATAAAATAGGTCCCATTAATGAAACGACAGCAGTTTTGCCTTTAAGCTCATTTAACTGTTGCAGAAACGTTTTAGCAAGCCACTGCCGATCATGTCCTCGGGTTTCAATATTGTGATAGCTTAGCCCGTTATCAGCAGCAACCTTCAAACCGGCGATTCGGGGAATTTGACCAGATGCTTCCGCAAAGTGTGCGCTGACAGTTAAAATATTCTGATAACCATTTTGATACAAAATTTTACCGAGGTTATAACAAGCATCGCGATTAGCAGAAGTGACCTTGCCAACTGTAGAAGGCTGGTCATCAACTTCACGGTCGACAATCACGAGAGGAATATCGTTATGGATAGCAGGGGCGAATTGACTAAAGTGGCGGGAATTAGGCTGGACAATAATTCCGTCAACTCGTTGTTGGTATAGTCGCTGAAGAGCACGACTTTCATTTTCCCGTGAGTTGTTCGTATTCATGAGGAGGATGTCATAGCCTGCCTGTTGCAAAACATCATCGATCCCTTTAGCAAGTAAAGATGAAAAGGGGTTAGAAATATCTCCAACGAGGATTCCGACAACGTGACTATGAGTTTGTCGAAGCTGTCGTGCGGAAGCGGTTGGAACAAAGTGAAGGTCTTTAATTGCTTTTTCCACCCGTTTCCGCGTTGCTGGGCGCATTTTATCATAACGACCATTAATAATACGTGAAACGGTAGTCGCTGAAACACCAGCTGCTTTAGCAACGTCAGCGATAGTAGTATGTTGCGTCATTTGTTTATTCATCATCCTTAATAGTTCTACTATTATTAAGAATACCAAACCATACAAAAAGCGTCACTAGCTAATTCGCTAGGACGCTTAAATTGACTTAGACAAATAATGAAATAGCGTAGACGGCTCCCAACCCAGCAAGGGCTAAGACGGAAGTAAGAGTTGTCCACGAAAGTAAAGTTTCCTTTAATGAAAGGCCAAAATATTCCTTAATCATCCAGAAACCGGCATCATTAACGTGTCCACAAAAGACAGAACCAGCACCGATGGAAAGAACCATTAATGTTGCCATAATTGAGTTACTACCAAATTGGTGAGCCATTGGAACAACAAGTCCGGCAGCAGTCATCGCAGCAACTGTTGAGGATCCGAGTGACATCCGTAATAAAGCAGTAATTAACCAAGCAGCTAGAATTGGTGAAATGCTAGTTTGAGCAAATAGTCCAGAAATGTACTTAGAAATTCCACCATCAACTAGAACTTGCTTGAAGGCACCACCACCACCGATGATCAAAAGCATAACTGAGATTTGCTTGATCGAGTCGGCAAGGGAGGTCGAGATATCTTCCATTTTTTGGTTTCGCTGTAGACCCATCGTAAAGATTGCAAAAATTAATGAAAGAAGCATTGCAAGGTCAGGAGCACCAATAAATTGGATGAATTCATTAACGGGATTGTTCTTAGGGAAAATAAATGAACAAATAGTAGCAACGGCGATTAAGATAACTGGCATCATTGCAGTTAAAACGGAGATACCGAATTTAGGCGTCTCTTCAAGCTTGAATTCTTTATATTCGCCAAGAACTGAAATATCAATATTTTTGCGGTAAACACGCGGATATACTTTTTGTAATACCCAGTTATAAACTGGACCAGCAATAATGATTGTTGGAATTGCGGCTAAAATACCAAGCAGCAATACGTGTCCAAGGTTAGCCCCAAGAATGTCTGTAATAGCGGTTGGAGCGGGGTGTGGTGGTAAGAAAGCGTGGGTAACGTTTAAGGTAGCTGCCATTGGAATACCGAGGTACATCAATGGCATATCAAGTTCGCGGGCAATGATAAAGATAATTGGTAAAACAACGACAAGCCCAACTTCAAAGAATAATGCTAACCCAATGATAAAGGAGGCAAGGATAACAGCAACTTGAATCCAGCGCCGACCAAACTTATTAATCAGGGTTGTTGCAATTCGATAGCCACCACCAGCATCAGAAACTAATTTACCAAGCATTGAACCGAAACCGAAGATAATAGCTAAGTGTCCAAGCTGGCCTCCGATCCCTGTTTCAATGGTTTGGGGAATCTTTGTAAGCGGTAAGCCGAGTAACAAACCAACGATGAATGATGTGATTACTAAACCAACGAAAGTGTTCATCTTTAGTTTAACAATCATGAAAATTAAGATAATAACTCCGATTAAAACAATAAGTAAAGGCATAATAATAACCCCCTTAATGAATAGATTGTTGTTGTAATTTAGCGATGGTCGAATAGGCTGGTGTTAATAATCCCTCAACCTGTTGAAAGAGTGGTAAGTAATTTTGATAAACATTAACCGCCTCTTGATTTGGTTGATAAGAACTGATATCACCAATTAGTGTTTTGATGATTTCATAGTTTTCAATCATTCCTAGACTCTTCATTGCCATGGTGATTGCACCGAGACAACCGGATTCAAATGAGTTAGGGATATTGACTGGACAGTTTAAGACATCTGCTAACATCTGCCGCCAAACTTCAGCCCGCGCAAAACCGCCAGTTGCAGTTACGCTTGCGGGATTACCAACAAGGTCACGAACCGCTTGGAAAACAGTTGCAATATTCATACAAATTCCTTCCATTACTGAGCGCAACATATCGGCACGGGTATGAATGTGAGAAAGCCCAAAGAAACTACCACGCGCATTTGCATCCCATAATGGTGCCCGTTCACCGCCAAGGAATGGGTGGAAAAGCAAACCGTGAGCTCCAGCAGGAACACCTTCAATAACCTGGTTAGCAAGGGTGTAAGGATCAATGTTTTCGTTTTTAACTGCACTAGCGTCAACTAAGTGCTCAACAGCCCACTGATAGGCATCGCCACCATTATTAAGCGGACCGCCGATGACCCATAAACCCTTATCTATGGCGTAACAGAAAAGTCGTTGCTGAGGATCGATTACTGGATGGTCAGTTACAACCCGTACACCAGCTGAAGTCCCAATCGTAATGGCAACAGTATTTTGCTTAATTGCCCCCACACCTAAATTAGATAAAGCACCGTCAAAAGCACCATAGACGAATGGCGTGTCAGCGGGGATGCCCATTTTTGCTTGCGCCGCTGCTGTTAGGCCAATCGCTTGGGTTGTTCCGTTCACGATTTCTGGTAATTGGGAACGATCGACGTTAGCGAGTTCCAATGCTTGATCGTCCCAGTCACACGTATTGACATTCATCATTCCGGTACATGAAGCGATGGAAACATCAACCTTAAATGTATTGAAAAACTGGTGGAAGAGGTAGGATTTGATATCGCCGAAATATGCAGTTTGAGCAACCTTATCTGCTTGTGTCTTATTGATCCACATAATCTTGGTCAATGGGGACATCGGATGAATAGGTGTACCTGTTTTAGCATAAATTTGCTGACCGGCCGGACTATTCTTTAATTCGTTTGCGACATCGCGCGCACGTGTATCAGCCCAAGTGATCACCCTTGAAAGAGGATTAAAATTCTTATCGAGCATAATCACACTTTGGTTAGCACTAGAAAATGATACCGCTAACAATTTTCCGTTTGTTAAATCTGCTTCTTGTGCTGCATCATGAATAACTTTTTCGACTGCTTCGACAATTGCAGTTGGGTTTTGTTCAGCCATTCCACTAGCATCGCGGTAAAGGGAATAACCTTGACTAAATTGATCTAACACAGTTGCATTTTGGTCATATAGAACCGCCTTTGTAGAAGTAGTTCCAACATCAACACCGATAAAATAATTCATTGTAGTAATTCTCCCTTTATTTATTTGAAAACGCTTTAGTTTATCGTTACACCTAATAATATAATATTTTATGTAAGCGGCGTCAATAGCTTATTTAATATTAGTTTATCGGTTTCCTAAATTAAAAAAATAAAAAGTAATTGCATAGGGATCTCCAGGTATGATACTATTAATTGCTTAATTTGTTATGGTTTAGCTGTAAGCAACGATTTTAAGGAGGGATTACAATGAAAATCCGGAAAGCAACAATGGCAGATTTAGAGGTAGTAGTAGATATTTTACGTGATGGACGTAACCAGTTAGCTGAGCGGGGCGTTGATCAATGGCAGGGGGATTATCCGAACGTTACCCATGTAAAAGAAGATATTGAGAATGGTCATGCTTATATCGTTAAAGCGGATGATGGACAAACAGTTGGCACGTTAGCAATTGTTGAAGCACCGGATTATTTTTATGATAAACTCAACGGGAAATGGCTAATTAATACTGAAAATTATGTTGTAATCCATCGCGTAGCTATTCATTCACGGCATGCAGGAAAAGGATATGCATCCAAATTATTTTTGAGTTTGATTGAGTATTTGGAGACTGAACGTCCAGAGATCAAATCAATTCGTTTAAGTACAAATGAAAATAATATGGCAATGCAACGGATCGCAACTAAGAGCGGCTTTAAAAAAGTGGGGACCCTCCATGGAGCTTTTCGTCCAAGTGAGTTGTCTTATGTTTATGAACTGTTAACAAAAGTGTGTGTAGCATAAAAAGGGAGCGAGACAGAAGTCACTCGTGACTTCGTTTTTCGACGCGAAGCTAGCCTCTGGAAGCCCCCCAAGCAATAATAGACCTCCAATATTCGGCTTTTTTTGCCGGACGTTGGAGGCCATTGTTGTACTGCGCTATTTGTCTTTTATGAAAGGAACCTGATTTATGTCACAGTCCCCTTAGCCGTTTTAATTTACCCTCGTCAATAACTTATCTGCTACCAACTTCAACATCTTTTGGGTATGTTTATCCGCTAATTGATCAATTTCGGTTTGCGCTTTTTGTGTAAACTTAGTAGCAATTTCTTGTGCCTGTTTAACACCACCATGAGTAATAACAATCTTTTGGACTTTTTCCATATCTTCAATCGTCATTTGGCGTTTTTTGGCAAGTAACGGTTCTAATTCATGCCGGTGATTTTGCAAGCTTAAAAGAAGAGGGAGGGAGTAAACACCAGTTGCTAAATCTTCCAAAACAGGCTTGTTAAGGCGTTTATCTCCCGAATAATCAAGAATATCATCCAATATCTGGAAGCTGATCCCGATGTTTTGCCCAATTCGTTTTGCTAAGTTGATGGTCCGACGATCTCCATGGCCAAAATAGGCTCCTTCTTCAGCGGCAAGACTAAAAATAGCAGCCGTTTTGCCGTTTACATTGCGATAATAATCGAGTAATGATTGGTCAAGATCAAAGCGATTATCCATCTGTCCGAGTTCTCCAGTAAGAATTTTGCGCATTGTCCGGGCGTTTCGTGTCAGATAGGGAGATCCGGTCATCGTTTCTACGAGGAGGTCAAAGAAGATAGTGAAAAGGAAGTCTCCAGTATAGACAGCCGTATCTTTACCAAAGGCAGCTTGAACACTGACGGCTCCACGACGTTTAGGTGAATCATCAATAATATCGTCATGAATCAAAGTAGCCATGTGTAAAACCTCAAGTGAAGAGGCAATTTTAATTAGTTTTTCTTGCTCAGCTGCAGTTTGATGATTGATATTTGCAAATAAAAGGAAGAATGCTGGACGAAGGTATTTACCACCATTTGAAGCCATCTGTTGCAGGGCATCGTGTAGTTGGGTATTTTTAATTGTAATCCGGTCATTAATTGTTTGATTTACTTTACCTAGAGCGTTATTAATCGCCGGATAGGTATGGAAAAAATGTTGTTTCATTAATCGATAATTCCTTTGTTATGGTGTACCATCTATATTGTACCGAACAACTAAGGAATTATGAAAGGAAAATTTACTAAATGTCGTTAAATGTTTTTTTGGAATTAGTAGAAATTAAGGCTAAAACTGCCAGTATCTTACCGATGCTCCTCGGGGTTTGCCTTAGTGTCTATTATTACCATTCACTAAACCTGCTAAATTCAGTTCTGTTTTTCATCGCAATGCTATTATTTAATATGGCGGTTGATATGATGGATAATTATAATGATTATAACCATGCTATTGATACCGTTGATTATAAGAAAAATACAAATATTATCGGGCGGGAAAATATTTCACCGCGTTTAGTTCTCGGCCTCTTACTTGCCTTTAGTATAGTAGCCGGCTTAATCGGAATCTATCTAGTTACCCGGGTTGGCCTTCCGTTGCTGTGGATGGGAACCTTTTGTTTTGCGATCGGCATTCTTTACTCTTCTGGTCCATTTCCTTTGTCAGGGTTGCCAGTTGGTGAATTTGCCTCGGGATTTACAATGGGATTCATGATTACCCTTATTTCTGTCTTTATCAATGTTGGCCCGCAATTTACATGGTCCTGGGCAAATATCGGGGTCGTCTTTCTCGTTGCTTTACCAGATGAATTGTGGATTTCCAACCTATTATTAGCAAATAATATTTGTGATGCGGGTGAAGATGAAGACAATCGCCGTCATACAGTTATTCACTTTATTGGGCAGAAAAATGGTCTATATGCATTTGCTATTAAGAACGTTTTAGCATTTTTAGCTATTATTTTCGCCGCGGTTCTTCATTTCACGCCATGGACGGTCTTGTTAACCTTATTGATTATCCCATTTGTGGTTAAGCAAACACGGATGTTATTTGCTAAGCAAGTTAAGAAAGAGACATTCCCATGTGCAGTTAAAATATTATTAATTGGCTCACTGGTTCAAGTCGTAACGTTTGCGATTGGGCTGATATAAAAAATCGGGTTCTGAATTTTTCAGACCCGATTTTTCTATTTATCGCCAAAATGTAATGCAGCTGCGCCAAAGTTCAGTGGTTGGTAATGGACCTCTTTAAATCCGACTGCCTTCATCATTCGCGCAAGTTGATGGGCGGAGACGAATTGTTGGCTGGTTTTCTTTAAATATTGATAATCGCGATAATGTCCACCAGCTAATGAAGCCATCAAGGGAAAGGCTGTAAAGTAAGCTTTCCAGCCGACTTTAATAATGGGATTAGTCGGCTGCGACATTTCCAAGCTAACGAATTGCCCACCTGGCTTGAGGACCCGGTAAATCTCGCTGAGCGCCTTATCTGCATCTGGGACATTTCGTAAGCCAAAGCCAATGGTGATGATATCAAAGCTATTGTCATCAAACGGCAACGCCATGGCATCCCCTTGGACCAAAAAAAGATTACCAATCATCTTTGTCTTTTCTTTAGCGATTTCCAACATTTCTTTATTAAAATCAAGCCCGGTTACTCGTCCAGCAGAGATCCGCTTAGCCAGGGCAATTGCGAGGTCTCCCGTTCCACAGCAAACATCTAAGGCGTTATCAGTGGGTTTAATTTGAAGCTGATTAAAAATTTCGTGTCGCCATATTTTCTGTGTTCCTAGACTAATCACATTGTTTAATAAGTCATAGCGGGGGGCAACCCGGGAAAATAAGTTATTTACTTCGTGTTCATTTAATAATTTATTTGTTTGAACCATGATTTTCTCTTTTCTTTAAGTTATTCTGTAAGTTGCTTCTTTGGTCTAACCAACATCACTAGGATAAAGTTAAGCAGGAGGGTCAAACCAGTAATGACAAAGACCATTTCATAACTAGAAATCCCCGAAATGAATGACCCAAGAATTGACCCTAACACCGCACCCGCAGCCTGGAAAGATTGATTGTAACTGAAGATCCGGCCGAATGCTTCGGTTGGGACGTCAAGGGTTAAGACCGTTTGGGTAGCAGGCATTAACGCCGCGTTTGCCAACCCAAGCAAGAAGCGCCAAAATGCCAAGGCCCATGGAGACTTAGTAATGGTCATGGGGATAAAGAGGATAAAGGCCGTGAGAATCCCAAACTGTAATACTTTTTCTGGTCCAATCCGGTCCATCGTGTGGCCAACCTTTGAAGCGGCAAGCAATGTTCCTAGTCCTGGAGTAGCAGCAACAATCCCAGCGACAAAGGCAATATTGCCATGGCCGCCCATTAATTGCCGAACATACAAACTGATAATTGGGTCAATTGACATGGTAGAAGAAGTAACAATCATTGTGGTTAAGAACATAACGAAGATCAATGGTGGATTATCCAGATTATGAATTATCTCTTTCATTGGCTTCATCGCTTCTTTTTTAATTGGGGTAAAATGTTCTACCGTCAATAACCACGTACTGAGAAAGACACAAAACATTAGTGCTCCGGTGATGAAAAATGGGATTCGGTACCCAAATAATCCTGATAGGAAACCACCAAGCAAAGGACCAACCAAATTGCCGGCCACCCCTGCAGTAGTCATCGCTGACATTACCCAGCCTGATTTATTATGCGGTGTTTCGCCAGCCATTAAAGCAGTAGCGTTATTAATGTAGCCGGAAAAGACTCCTTGAAGGAACCGCATGCCAATAATCATCCAGACACTTTGGGCAAATCCAATTGCACAGATTGTACAAGCCATTACTCCTGATGCACGCATACACATCAGTTTTCGTCCTTTGCGATCAGCCAGACTGCCCCAGAACGGTGAAACAATGGCTTGGCTAATGAAGGTCACCCCAAATGCTAGTCCGGAGTATATGTTGAGCTGAAAACGCGTAAAGTTTCCTAATTCTGCAATAAAAAGTGAGATAAACGGCATCGTCATCGAGTAGCCCATCCCGGTGATGAACGCGCCGAGCCAGAGGGTGTAAAAAGTTCGGTGCCAACCGTGAGGAAATTTTCCTCTTGCGACTTCCGAATCCATTTTGATTATCATCTCCTAAAATGATTTGTTCATAAAAGTATATTGTAACAAAATAATTTGTAATATGGGAAATCCTTCCGAAAATACAAATTAATTTAGCATTCTTTTTCGAAAATTTGCTAATATATTAATGAAGGTAAGAAAGGGGAAATCATCTGTGAAAAAGAGGATCGCAGTCTTTTCAGATACGCATGGAAATCTAACAGCGTTGCAAGCAATGTATCGCGATAGCATAGCGCAGCATGTTGATGAATATTGGTTTATTGGTGATTTACTGATGCCAGGCCCAAGTGTAAAACCAATTTGGGAGATTTTGCAAGAAATGAAGCCAGCAGTAATTGTACGAGGAAACTGGGATGACCTAGTTGTTCGTGGTGCTCGCGGGATGATGGATATGGAGCGTCCTTCCCACATTTACTTTGCGCGGTTAGCCCAGTACGTTGCGGAACATGCCCCCGACGGAATGGTTGACAAGATTGCAAGTTGGCCGATACACGTGACGAAACGCGTTGGTCCCCTTAATTTTGGTATCTCCCATAACCTGCCTTGGCTTAATATGGGCCAAGACCTTTTTCCTACGCAAGCTAGTGAGAATTTTGATAAGTTGTTTAACGTCGCTGGCGAACCAGTTGATGTGGCCATTTATGCTCATGTTCATCACGATCTTTTGCGGTATGGGAGTGATGAACGCATGGTTTTAAATTCCGGAGCAATTGGCGAGCCATTCAACCACTGGCAACCGCTCCAGCGTGATTTGCGGGCCCATTATCTAATTTTGGAAGTAGACGATATTGGTTTAGCTGAAACTAGCTTCCGTCATATTGGATATAGTCGCGATCAGGAAAAACAAATTGCCGATAAGAGTGATTTGCCATACCGTGACCTTTACAAGAAGATGATGGTGACGGGACGGGCTTATACCCATGATGATGAACTTTTAACTGAATATAATAATCAATACAATTATGCTGACGAATACCGTAAATACGCGAAAAAATTAAATGGTTAAGAAAAGTCAAAAAGTAATGCGAAATTCTTGTATTTTTTGTAAGTATCAGCGATAATATTAAAATGAAAAGAGTTCGCAGATGTTTTAATTTTAAATAGTAATTGTATAGTAGATAAAGTTTTTAATATAAAAGGAGAACTACTTAATGGCAAAAAAGTCAAAGATTGCTAAATTACATCACCAAGAAGCTTTAGTAAAGAAATACGCTGAAAAGCGCAAAGAATTAAAGGCGAAGGGCGACTACATTGGTTTATCCAAACTTCCTCGTAACTCTAGTGCGGTTCGTCTTCACAACCGTGATCGTTACGATGGCCGACCACATGCCTACATGCGTAAGTTTGGAATGTCACGGATTAAGTTCCGTGAACTAGCACACAAGGGTCAAATCCCTGGTGTTCGTAAGGCTAGTTGGTAAGTTAGACCTTTATAAGGGAGCGAGACAGAAATCACTTGTGACTTCGTTTTCGAGCCCCCGCAAGCAACAATAGGCCTCTAGCGTTCGGTTTTGCCGGACGTTAGAGGCCTATTATTGTACTGAGTATTTGCTTTTTATGAAAGTAACTTAACTTATGTCACAGTCCTTTTTTTGAATAATGGGCGAAAATTAAGACTAATAATAGCTTAATTACACTTTGCTCAAACCGGCGAGCGGGTAAATTTTTCGATAATCTTCTAAAAAATTGACATTTTAGCTTCGTTCGCGATCAATAACTGCTATACTAAGAATAGTAGACGAGTAAAGTCGGGCGGTGGAAATCTAATGAACGAAAAAGTAGTTTTTGATCAACTAAGTAAAGATGTAGCTGATCAAGTACGTGTAAGGCAAACATATAAATACTTTAATGGGACTGATCGTTCTAAGGGTCTTTATGATGAAGCTATTAGAATGGGGGAGGATGTCCTTCAAGAGCATAAAGAGGGATATAATGAACCACAAGCAATGGTCGACCTTGTTGATCAAGCGATTTATAATTCGCGAAAAGCATTAAATGGTCAACAAACGGATAAGCATTCGTTGAAGATGCAGTTATCACGAGCAGGTCAGTTCTTACGTAGCCAGGAGTTTACTGGTTTACCTATTAAGACACAACAATACTGGGAACGCGAGATTGCAGCAGCCCATAATATTGAAGTGGCTTCAAATACTGATCAAGCCTTAGCCAATAAGACAGCTATTAAGGTGGCAACAATGTTTGATACAATGGAACAGATGCGGCCACAATTAATGAAAGAAGCTGCTCAGCAACGGGCAGCACGGGCTAAAAAGGCAATGGCAGCCCGAAAAGTGGCTGAAAAAGAGCGGCAAAAGCGGGAGGCAATTCTCGCCAAGCAAAAAGCACTTGCTGAAAAAGCTGCCAAAGAAGATCGAAAAGCAGAAAATAAACCGAAGAAAAAATCTGGTGGTCATCGCGGCTTCTGGTCATTTCTTGGCTTTCATAAAAAGAAAAAGTAATTATAATGGGAGCGAGACAGAAGTCATCCATGACTTCGTCTTTCGACGCGAAGCTAGCCTCTAGGAGCTCCCGCAAGCAACAATAGGCCTTCAACGTTCGGCTTTGTCGGGCGATGAAGGCCATTGTTGTACTGCGCTGTTCGTATCTTATTGAAGTGGCCTGACTTATGTTACAGTTCATTAATTTAAAATAAGATAGTATGGGAAATTTGATAGGTTAAGGGAACAACAACATGAAAAATAACTATAAAAGTGTTTTTGACATTATTGGACCGGTAATGATTGGTCCTTCTAGTTCGCATACTGCAGGGGCGGTCAAAATTGGTCGAGTCGCAAATAAGCTTTTTGGCACGATTCCACCTAAAGTAACCGTTCACTATTATGGATCTTTTGCTCGGACACATCGTGGTCATGGGACAGACTATGCAATTGCGGCGGGATTGCTAGGATTTTCGCCAAATGATTCGCGAGTTCCATCGGCGCCGATGATTGCTCGCCAAGGAGGAATGGATCTTCGCTTTGTTGAAGAAGAGGGTGAAAGTCCGATTCACCATCCTAACACAGCCCTCCTTCAAATGACTGGTGACAAGACGAAGGTAACGGTTGCCGGTTGTTCGATCGGTGGCGGGATAATTGAAATTAGGGCTATTAGCCTTGATGGTGTTGATATTTTACCAGCGGGTCCCTTACCAATTGTTATCTTTCGCGATTATAGTAAACAGATGGCCAATGCACTGGCGATCAATACTGATTTAGAAGAAAAAGCACCATTTACCCGGCGACAAGTATTACGGGCAGATGATTGTGATATTTATGTTTACGATATTAAAAAACCAATGCAGCCAGCGACGATTGCTTATTTGGAAAAGAAGTATCCGGCTGCAATTTGTCTTTAGGAGAAAGAGCGATGTATCAAAGTGTTAAAGATTTAGTGCGAACTGCAGAAATTCAGCAAAAAGCATTGTCCGAACTAGTGATTGAGGCAGAATGTCATGAATCCGGTAGCAATCGAAAAGAAGTTTGGCAACGAATGCGATCAAACTTACTGACGATGCGGGCAGCAATTAAGCAAGGTGAAAGTAGACTGGGAGTCCGGTCAAAAACTGGTCTAACTGGAGGTGAGGCGATTAAATTGAAAAAATATCGCGCAAAAGGAAAGACCCTCTCTGGTGATGTCATGATGGCTGCCGTGGAAAATGCGATCGCAACTAACGAGGTTAACGCAGCAATGGGAGTCATCTGCGCAACCCCAACTGCTGGTTCATCCGGGACCCTTCCTGGCGCTCTTTTTATGTTAGAACAACGATTAGGTCTTAGTGAAGATCAGATGATTCGCTTCTTATTTACTGCTGGTGGGTTGGGCTTAATTATTGCCAATCATGCGGGAATTGCTGGTGCGACAGGCGGCTGCCAAGAAGAAGTTGGTTCAGCATCGGCAATGGCTGCCGCGGCGGCTGTTGAAGCAGCGGGTGGTAGTCCAGAACAAAGCAGTCAAGCATTGGCAATTGCTCTTAGTAACTTGTTAGGCTTGGTATGTGACCCGATTGCCGGTTTGGTAGAAATCCCTTGCGTTAAACGAAATGCGATTGGAGCTGGAAACGCGTTGATTGCAGCTGATATGGCACTCGCTGGTTGTACGAGTGCGATTCCGGCCGATGAATGTATTTCTGCCCTTGATAAGGTTGGCCGGTCAATGCCAGTTGAATTACGAGAAACAGGTCTTGGCGGTCTAGCTGGAACCCCAACTGGACAGACGATTAAGGCGAAAATCTTCGGCAAGGAAATCTAATCTATTTAGAATTATTCTAAAATTACTTGCAAATTAGCATAAAAAGGTTATACTAAGAGTTGTAGTTAAGAATTATTCTAATTTAAGGAGAGGATATACATGAACTTTGTAGGACATGAAATTGAAGATTTTAAGGTAAATGCTTATCATGATGGTGAAACAACCGAAGCATCCAAGAAGGATGTTTTAGGTAAGTGGAGTATTTTCTTCTTCTACCCAGCTGACTTCTCATTTGTTTGTCCAACTGAATTGGAAGCTTTACAAGATAAGTACGAAGACTTCAAGAAAGCAAACGCTGAGATTTACTCTGTTTCTGAGGATACCGAATTTGTCCACAAGGCATGGGCTCAGGCTTCTGACAAGATTGGCAAGATCAAATATCCAATGCTTGCTGACCCAGCTGGTAAGTTAGCCCGGATGTTCGATGTTCTTGACGAAGACGCTGGTCAAGCATACCGGGGAGTCTTCATTGTTGATCCTGATGGTATTATCCAATCCTACACAATTAACAACATGGGAATTGGTCGGAGTGCTGATGAGGTCTTACGGACACTCCAAGCTGCCCAATTTGTTCGTGAACATGGTGACCGTGTCTGCCCAGCAAACTGGAAGCCAGGCCAAGATTCGATTAAGCCAAGTCTTGATCTAGTTGGTAAGCTTTAATTTGGTGAGCTAAATGGCAGAACAACATTTATATGATTTAATCATCGTTGGTGCTGGACCAGCGGGATTATCTGCTGGTTTATATGCTGGACGCGCAACCTTGGATACATTGATTTTAGAAGGAGATACTGTTGGCGGTCAGGTAACAACAACCTCGGTAGTCTACAATTATCCAGCTGTTGAAAAAGTCGACGGTACCCAATTGATGAACCAGATACAAAGTCAGGTAGCTAGCTTTGGGGTTGGAATTCAACATGATGCGGTTGAAAACTTTGATCTTACTGGTGAAGTTAAGACATTGATTGGCAAGAGTGGTCAAAAATATACTGCCCGAAGCGTAATTATTGCGACTGGTGCTAATCCTAAAAAGGTTGGTTTTCCCGGTGAGAATGAATTTCGTGGGCGGGGAATTGCCTATTGCTCAACTTGTGATGGCGAACTCTTTACCGGCCTTCAAGTCTTTGTCGTTGGTGGGGGATATGCAGCCGCCGAAGAAGCTGACTATTTGAGCCGCTTTGCCAAGCATGTTACTGTTTTAGTTCGTGGTGATCATTTTACTTGTCCTGTATTGACGGCTAAGCGTGCCTTGGACAATCCGAAAGTCAGTGTGGAATACAATACTGAGGTAAAAGAAGTTAGTGGGGATGATTACCTTACTACTGCTACCTTGGTTAATAATAAAACTGGCGAAGAGACGGTGTACCATGTCGATGATGGTGACCAGACATTTGGGATGTTCATTTATATTGGTACGCAACCAGCAACGAAAGCATTAGCTAATATCCTTGATTTGGATGATCGGGGTTATATCATGACGGATGAAAATGGTAAGACAAACATCGATGGCGTTTACGCTGCTGGGGATGTTATCCATAAAAATCTTCGCCAGATCGTGACAGCTGCATCTGATGGGGCGGTTGCTTCTACTGCTGCAGAACGATACGTTATTTTACAAAAGGAAAAGCAAGGTATCCCAATTCATGCAGAAACTAACAAAAAGCCTGCTAAGACCGTGGGACAGACGAGCGAACTTAGCCAACAAGAAAACACCACGCCACATGAAGGAAACTGGCTGCCAGCTGAGATTGACCAACAGTTACAACCAATCTTTGCCCGTTTAACCAAGGATATTAAACTCCAAGTGTTAACCAATGAGACAGAGCTTAGCAATCAGTTAGTTAGCTTTGTTGAAGAATTTGCTTCACTTGATCAGCACCTGCAGATGGAGACTAAACCGGCACCAGCGGACGTAAAGTACTTACCACAATTGCGCTTGCTTGATGCAGATGGTAATGATACTGGCTTGCATTATGCGGGGATTCCGACTGGTCACGAATTAAACTCCTTAGTTCTAGGTGTTTACAACGTTGCTGGTCCTGGACAAACAATTGCACCAGAATTGGTAGAACGAATTAAGAAACTTGCGCCGACTAAGATTCGAATTGGCGTTTCCTTAACTTGTCATTTCTGCCCTGATGTTGTTGCGGCTTGTCAACGGATGGCTTCTCTGAATGCGGGAATTACTGCCACGATGATTGATCTGCAACACTTCCCAGAATTACGAAAAGAAAAGAAGATTATGAGTGTTCCAGCGACGATGATTGATGATGATCCAGTTATTTTTGGTAGTCAATCATTGGAAGAGTTAGTTACGGCAGTTGAAAAACATCATCAAAATTAAGATAAACGAGGATTTGAAGAAGTATAAACTCTTTGATCCTCGTTTTTGTTTTGCTAGATTGTATGAATTGCGCGATTATTATCCTCTAGAAAAAGGCTTTATATCAAGTGATAAATAGAAAGTGACGGAGGATTAACGATAAAATGCTTGAGTTTTTTATTAATGACAATCGAAATCAAAATTTAACATTTCTGAAACAATGGGATAGAAAACTTCATTTATCAGCATTCAGAGACAGCAAAATTCGCGAAAAAGGCCTAAAAACGGCAAAAAACATCAACTTATGTATTGAAATTTATCTAAATCCTGTTATTCTATAAGTGTGGATAAGTTATAAAATTTATCACATGGTAATTATTATAACAATGCGGAGAGCAAGGGTTTATTGCAATGACTTAACGCTTATGCAATGCTTGCTTAATTACTTACAGTAATACTCGATGCATTGTCTAAAAAACTGCCTTACAATAGTGGTGTTGTACGGCAGTTTTTTTGTATGCTAATTTTAAATCATTTATCAGCTTGTAATTAGAATTGGATTGTTTTATTATTTTTGTAAATTGATGCTTAAGCCACATCTATCAACCATCGATCAATAGAAATTACTTGTAAAATTTTTACTATATTTTTCCCTATTGATTAATAGTTAACCTTTTTTATTAAAGAGTTGATCAGTAAAATTTACTGATTAATTTTAGGAGGAGTTTATATTGACTGCAAAGAATAATCAGGTTGAACGGTTGACAAAGAATATGCCGATAACGCAGCGCTTTGCCTTGCGAAAGCTTAGTGTTGGGGTAGTATCGGTTTTATTGGGAACAAGTATTGCTCTTGGCCTTAATGGTGAGACCGCCCGAGCTGATACAAGTGCTAATCGAATAATGCCCCAGCCAGCTGCTGCTCAAACAACACTACCAACTGCTGTTTCCGCAAATGAGAGCCAATCAAATATCAATACAACGACATCAACTAGTAAGGAGCTAACACCAACGACACCGGTTGATGAAACAGCTTATACGGTAACAAATGTTAAAGCAGCATCTGAACAGGGAAACGGGACTGATCACACTGGCCGGACTAATCTGGCCTTTGATCTTGACCTTGATATTGCTAACCATGAGATTGAATCGGGAAATTACATTAATGTTTCCATGGGAATTCCATATCAGCTGACGGCTAATGATCAGCAACACATCTTGTCCTATGGGGGTGGGGCAAGCCAAACAATGCCAATTAACATTAACTATCAAGCTACTAGTGGGGAAAGCTATTCAACGGTAATTGGTTATATGCGGCCGGTTGCTGCTAATAATCGATCATATGCCATTAGCAGCCCGAAATCACAAGTTGTTAAGGATCTGCAAGATGTAACCTGGGAAGCATCACAAAATAATAATACCCTTGGTAGCAACGGGAATGGCGGGTCCAACGATTCCTACCAGATCGTCTTCAATGATGAGCTAGAAAATATTAAGACTAAGTACGGTAAGAATAACCTTTCCTTAGCGCGCTTGCATTTTAACTTGACGTGGCACAATATTACTGGCTTTGATCTGGATGAGGCACCGTTGGATACTCGCTATTTCCATCTTTATTCCAGCGCAACAACGGCACCAACAATGCTCGTTCCACAAAACGACATTCAAATTGGCAATCGCCGGTTTACTAGTGGTTTTAAGATTCCAGTTGAGGCTAAGGTAAAGCCTGCTGATAACTTTAATCAAACTATTATCCCACAAAGCAGCAGTGAGTATGCTGTTCATACTTGGTACTATAATCAACAAACCAAGACGTGGAGTATCGGTGATGAAGCCGTTCGTTATCCTGATCATGAAGAAACAGTTGCCCTTGCTGCTCAGAGTGAAAGCGGAGTTAAATTAGGAAAGCATTTTACGATTACCGTTACTAAACCTGCTGACAATGATCAAGTTGATTACCAGTTCATCAGTGCCGCGGGGGTTAAAAATGCACTTGAAAAGAGCATCATTTCCCACTATGAAAACTATAACTTGGATCCCGTTATTGATGCCTCTAATACCTATGTTACCCGCAAAATGATCTCCACAACGGCTCCAGCGATTACAGTTAAAAGTACAGATTCAAGCGATGGATTGACGAGAACCTACGATGTAACAGTTGCAAGTGATTATATAGGTTTTAGAAAAGATACTGGCATTGGCCTAATTAACTGGCGACCTAAAAATTTAGATGGAGTATTACCACCAGCTAATATTAAGGACCCCAATGCAGATCAAATCTTTACCAAGGGTTACTATCAAGGGGTGGCTTTAAAAGATACCGCTTTACAAAATTACCTTGAGCAGCATCCCTGGAAGTTGACTGTTACTAACGAGCAGGGACAAGAATTAGTCAATCAGGAAGCGGGCTATTATCTCCAGCCATATGTTTATCGGAATGATACTACTAGTAACAGTGGGATTTTAACTGGAAAAGTAAATAATGTTGAAAACCAGCAAGTTAAAGAAACGATCCACTATCTCTACAAAGACACTGGCAAGGAAGCAGTGCCAACTTATACAACTAAGTTAGGCTTTACACGGATTGATGATGATGGTCAATGGCTTGACTGGACACCTGCTAATGATACATTTGCGGCCGTGGATGTTCCGGTAATTGCTGGTTATCACGCGGTCGATGAAGGCGGCAATCCGGTTAAAGCAATTGCTGCAATAACCGTTAAACATGATTCACCAGATGTTGACATCACTGTTTATTATGTAGCCGACCCACAAGTACTTACCTATACTGTCATTGATAAAGATACTCAAAAAGTCTTAGAGAATCAGGTTCCATTAGCGAACGGCTTAAGTGATGAACCATTGCCAACTGATACTGCTGCTAAGTATCAACAGGTAATTCAAGGGTATCAAGATAAGGGCTATTACCTAGTTTCTGCCGATAAGTTACCTGCCGCTTTTGATGACAACTCAAGTGTTAACCAAAACGTAACAATCTATGTCGCTAAACGAAATCAACTGCATAGCGAAGAACGGACCGTTACGCGAACGATTACGTACTATGACAAAGATACTGGAAAACAGCTTGATATTTTGCCAGTTAAGCAAGCGGTTAAATTCACCCGGCAAGCGGTAATTAGTGGTCAAAATGGTTCTCTTCTTGGCTACAACCTTGATGGTAAACAGGATAGTCATGGCAACTATCTTATTGAAGAGACTAATGGTGACAAGGCCTGGACTCCTGCTACTGGTGAGTGGGCAGCTTCGACTAATCCGATTTTGACAGAAAAAGGCTATGAACTGGCCGAAGACGCAAATGGTCAAGCTTACCCACTTGTTGCAGAAGGCCACCCAACTGCTTTGTCTGGGGATGAAGAAGTAAAAGTCTTTTATCCAGAAAAGGTAATTGTCACTAACGAAGAATTGCCAGTCAAGCGGACAGTTAATTATGTTTATGCGAATGGGCCACGAAAAGGTGAAATCGCTGCTCCAAGTGTTCATCAACAAGTTACATTTACCCGCCCTAAGAAGGTTAATCAAGTAACTGGTGAAACAAAAGTAGATGAATGGACTACTAAGGACAATCAATTCTCCGCTGTTAGTTCACCGGCAATCGACTACTACACGCCGAGCCAAGTAACGGTCGCAGCCATGCAAGCTAAACCGGACGATCCTAATATTACGGTCACGGTAGAATATAAGACTGCTCCTAATGCAGTTACTTATACGATTATTGATGATACCGATGATAAGGCACTAGTTGATCACCAATCCTTAACAAGTGGCTTTGCAGATGAAGCATTACCGGCAAGTGCAACCGCTGCTTATCAGGGAGCGATTGATCATTATCGGCAATTGGGTTACACGGTTGTGAGTGAAGATAAGCTGCCAAGCAAATTTACCCATATTGACCAAAATGTAGTTGTTCATATCTTGATGAAGAATAGCTTACAGGTGGAACATCAAACACCCACGCGGACGATTACCTATTATGACCGCGCCACGGATAAACAGATAATGATTGAGGGTGTTACTGAACCAGTCATCCAACAGGCTACCTTTGCCCGGCAAGCAATTGTGGCCGGCCCTCACCACCAAATTATTGGTTATACGCTGAACCAACAACGTGATCAGAATGGCAATTACCTGATTGAAGTCCCACTCGCTAATGCTGATCAAGCATGGAAATTAGAAAGGGGCGGTTGGCCAGCGTCGCCAAATCCAGACCTGCAAAAGTATGGGTATGCCGCTCCGGAAGATACAAAGGGCAATCCGTATCCAGTTGTGGCAGATGGTCATCCAACTGCATTAGTGCCAAGTGAAAGTGTCAAAGTATATTATCAACCGCGGATTACATCAAAAGAAGAACAGGTGCAATCATTACGGACCATTCATTATGTATATGCAAATGGTCCACGAAAAGGTGCAACCGCTGCTCCCGATGTTCAACAAGTAGTAACTTTTGCTCGTTCATTAACGACAAATGAGGTTACAAAGGAAATTAACCGAGGAGATTGGCATGTATTACAATCGGAAACAGTTAAGGATGGTCAATCAGTAATTGAAAGTGATCCAACAAGTTTTGCGGCGGTAGCTTCACCATCAATTAAGGGTTATATTCCAGATCAAATAGTAATTGCTAGTAAGCTTGCTATCCAGGGCGAACAGCCGATTGAAGTGACGGTAAATTATACAACTGAACCTCATGAAATTACTTATTCCGTAATTGATGATGCAACAGGGCTAACCCTTATTAATCGTGCGCGATTAGGATCAGGCTATACTGACGAACAATTACCACTTGCAATGCGTGAAAGCTATCAAAATGTCAGTGCCCATTATGAGCAACTTGGCTATAAACTGGTTAGTCAGGAAAATTTGCCAGCTACATTTGCTGACCATGACTTAAATGTAATTGTTCACTTAACTCATGGAACAGAAAAGGTTACTGAGCAACGAATAATTAATGAAGATATTCGCTATGAGTTTGTTGAGGGCGGAATAGCAGCTCCTTCATACCAAGCAGCCCCGATTGTCTTTACTCGCGATGGATTAACAGATCAGGTAACGGGTAAAACTAGTTGGGAGTCATGGGAACCAGTAAGCGATCACTTTACACCAGTTGTTTCACCAGTAGTTGCCGGCTATACTCCTTCAAACCAGCAAATTGATGAACAGTATGTGACAGCAGATAGTCAAGACCTTCATTTTATTGTTCTATATTCTAAAGATCCGGTTAAACCCCATCCAACACCTGATGAACCAGATGTGCCAGTAACGCCGGTTAATCCGGAAAAACCAGCTTCATCGTCAAGTGCTGGAAGTACGCCTGCACAGCCGGATGAACCATCGCAGTCCGACATACCAAGTTCTTCTGGAAGTGCATCAACGCAACCAAGCGAGACACCTAAATCGGATGAACCAACATCATCGGCGGTTCCAAATTCGGAAGAACCAGGTGTTCCAGAAATACCGACTACACCGACAAGTACTGTAACAGGAGTAAACTCAACTCCAACCAAGGCAGTAAGTGTGGCTGGCGAATCTCCAGTGAATGAAATGCCTGTCTCGGAACCAGTAACCGTCCATGCGATAAAGGGGGATGTTACACCAACTATTGGCAAAACCCCTTCTTCAACTGTATCCAAAAAGTTACCGCAAACAGGTAATCAACACCAGAACATTTGGCGAGTAATCCTTGGTACGTTCCTAGGATTATTTGGGATTAGTTTAGGTAAGAGAAGAAAAAAAGAATAGCTAGGTTTAAAGTTACAAAAGACCTTATGATTTTTGAGCTAGTAATAACTCATAAGAAAATCATAAGGTCTTTTTAAAATAATTTAACTTTTGCTCATCAATTAACAATATTTTTTCAATAAAATTATTTGCGTCATTATGAAAACGGTTTCAAGATTGATATTGTGGTGAAAAGTCATAATGTTTATGTGATGAAGATATGACTTAATTTTGATGAAACCAGGTGTAAGAATGTTGATGGGAAGCTTTACTATCAATTACCTAAATAATAATAGAATAATGAAATTGGAGAGGTGGACAATCTATGGTCAAACATAAGCAAGCTCAAGAAACAAAAAGTAAAGTTAAATTATATAAAACTAAACGCGGTTGGTTTAGCGCTTTAACTCGTTTCTTTGGTTTATTTTCTTTTATGTCAAAGAAAGAAGTACAGCCCATTGATCTTAATGATTTAGATGCATTAAAAGATGCGGATACGTCAGATAACTACAAAAAAGGAATCGCGACAGTAGCGACTTTATTTGGAATGGGAGCAATTGGCGCTGTTTCACCAACTGAAGTCCACGCAGCGACAACAACGGTTGACCATAGTTCTCAAGTGATTGGCTCAGGATCGACTTCTGTAAGTACCTCTATAAGTCAATCAATGACATCTACTAGTGGGTCAACTGCTAGTCAATCTACAAGTACGTCAACGGTTAGCCAGTCGATGCAAAGTAATTCACTGTCAGTAAATGGTGTTTCTGGAAGCACAACTTCAACCACTACCTTTGAAGGTACAACCACTAGCTCAATGGTGACCGAAAACTCGTAATGGTATCTCTGGCAGCCAAGCAATAGAAAACAGTGATGCCGCTTCAATTGATCACTCTGGGAGTCATTCAAATTCGACAACGGTAGATTCAATAACGGGTTCAACATCACTTGATAATGAAAAAACTTCAATAGAAGAGAGTGCGAGTACGAGCTATTTAGAAGAAAATGGGATGGCAACCATCTTGCCGGCAACCGGAAATAATGGTGGTGAATCTTCCATGGCTAATCGTACAGTTACGGAAGGTAATATAGTACAGCTTGCAGAAAGCATTAAAGAAGTATCTAATGAAGAAGAATTAAAGGTAGCTTTGCAGGATGCTTCAATTACGACTATTAAGCTAAAAAACAATATTACCCTTAACAACGCGATTACCATTAATAATGGGAATCGAAATATTATCATTATTGGGGATGGACACTATGTTAATGCTCTTAATAGTGATGGCGGGATTATTCTAAATAATAACTCCGGTAGTGCCGAGATTGAATTGACAATTGAAAATGCTACTCTGTACAACACTAGTAAGTACGGTTTTGTTAATATGAGTAGCAATGGAGCGGACACCGTGACGTATAAAGATGTAACGGCTTACGGTGGGACATTAGTGTGGAGTAAAGCAGTTGCTGGTGTTAAAACGCTGAATTTAGTGGGGAACACAACATTAAATAGTGTTAAAACTTATGAAGTGGGTGGACAACAGTACAGCCCAGAAGCATTTAGCCAGAACGCAGATAATAAGACGACTGCCCTATATGTTTCTAATGCTATTAATATTGCGGATGATGCTAAGGTAGTATTAAAGAACAGCGCAACCGATATTGATATGTGGCTCCGTACTAATAGTAGTACTAGTTCATTGTCATCGAGTAAAGGTACTGTTACAGTTGGTAGCGACGCCAGTTTAACAATGGAAAATATTGGTAACTCAGAGTGCAACATCAAATTTGATGCTGCTACAGAGAACGATTTTATCGTTAGTGAAAATGCGATCGTTAACATGTCAGCTAGGGTTGATAATGTTCAGATAGTACCTCGTAGTGCTGGCCTTTTTAATAGTGGGACCATTGATTTTGCTAAGGGCTCAAATGTTACTTTAGAGGTTATTACAGGGTCTAATTTCCATGTTGCTGGAACATTTGCTAATAAACTTAATTTCAATGGTACTGCGACGTTAATTAAGCAGAATGGTAATGATACGCAAGCAAATATTGAATTTAATTGGCTTGGAATAGGTGGAAATGCAGTTAACTTTAATCCAGGGGCTGATGTTACTTTAATAGCTGGTAAAGGAGCATCTAATATTGGAGCGTCTAGTTCTGTTACCGTAACCGTAAATATTAACGATCCGCTCCGAGTAGCTTTTAATACGGATAAATTAGAGACTGATAATGGGGTTACATACCTTGGTAATTCAAGAATTATTGTTAATGTTGAAAATGCCACGATTAAAGTTGACGATAACGACTTTTCAGAACTTATCAGTAGTAATAAAACTAATATTACTGGAAGTTCGGTAGGTATCGGTTCAGTTTCCTTGAATTCTAATAGTACAAGTTACGCTAATGAGTCTGAATCGCTCAGCGCCTCACTTAGTTTTAGTGTTGCAACATCAACGGCTGCAAGTCAGTTAGCTGCTGTTAATAATGGTAGTCAAGTAATTTATGGTGAAAGTACTTCAATATACAATTCTCAATTAGCTTCAACGTCGTTGAGTCAGAGTACAAGTACTTCAACTTCATTAATTCAAAGCGAGAGCGCCTCAATTTCCTTAAGCCAAAGCGAGAGTGCCTCAACATCGCTGAGTCAAAGTGAGAGTACCTCAACGTCGTTGAGCCAAAGTGAGAGTGCATCAACGTCGTTGAGCCAAAGTGAGAGCGCCTCAACGTCACTAAGTCAAAGTACAAGTGCGTCAATTTCCGGTAGTATTTCTGCTGTAATACCACATTCAGATGATCAATCTGTATCACTTAGTAATTCACAATCGATATCAATTAGTATTAGCGAATCCATTTCAACTTCTTTAAGCTCAAGTGAAAGTCTCTCAACATCACTAAGCTTAAGCGGGAGTGAAAGTGCCTCAGCTTCTACGAATAGCAGTACTTCTGTAGTAACTTCGGTTGATAGTGAATTTAGTTCAATATCTACTGATAATGTGATGAATGGTTCTGTTTCACTAAGTTTGAGCTTCACAAATGGAAGCAGCCTTAAGAATACTAATGTTTCTATTACTGGCAGCCATACTTTGATCGGAACTAACCTGGTTGACGATAATATATGTGTACAAAAGCGATATCAGCAAAATCAAAAGCTTCCATAAACTGGTAATGAAAGCCAGTCAATAGCTAAATTATTTGGACTTGTGTCATTAGAAACTGTTCTATTACTACTAATTGCGAAGAGAAAAAAGAATAGTTCAAATAAATAATTGTGCATAAGTAGGTATGATAAAAGCAGCTTATACCCAGATTTGGAGGATAGAAGCTGCTTTTGTCAGGTTTTAGATGGGCGATCATATCAAAAGTAAGTTAAACATAAAAAGCGGAGAGAAGCGCTTGACTTAAATAAAGTAGTATTTTATTGGGTCATTAGTATTTAATGCTATAACCTATAAAACTATCACGTTCCTGATGAGCGCAAACGTTATTAATGGTATCATTAACTCATTACGACTATCATTTATCATATTAAATGATTATTTTTGGGGAGGAATTATTATTGACAGTTCATATTACTAACCTTTATGGATTCAATTTGAAAAGTACAGCGCAAATTGCTCAACATCAAATTGCCAGAATAGCCTGTGATCAGTTAGGATTTAAAGAATTGGGGATATATTGTTACGATAGTTCACAAGAATCGTTGCCTCATTTAAAAGCACGGTTTGATGGAATAATTGCTTCAGTAGCAATTGGTGATACAGTCATTTTTCAATCACCAACTTGGAACCCAATTGAGTGGGATCAAGCTTTCATTGATCACCTGGCTCCTTATAATGTTAAAAAAATTATTTTTATTCATGATATTATTCCATTAATGTTTGAATCAAACCGTTACTTATTGCCACAATTTATTGACTACTATAATAAAGCTGATTTAATTATTGCACCTTCTCAGCCAATGGTCGATTTTCTCCGTGCAAATGGTTTGACGGTGGAAAAAGTGGTGCTGCAGCATATGTGGGATCATTGTGCTAGCGTTGATTTTACGGTAACGCCACAAAATACAGGGGTAATTAATTTAGCTGGTAACCTTGAGAAGTTCCAATTGGTCGGTCATTGGCATTACCCGGATAATCCTTTATATGCCTTTGCTAAGGTGATTAATATTGAGCCGACAGATAATATTAAGTTTATGGGCTGGCAATCAGATCCTGTCTTACTGTCAAAACTCCGGCATAATGGTGGCTTTGGTTTAGTATGGTCAAATGAGCCATATTGGAAAAACTATATGCATCTTAATGCTAACCATAAACTAAGTACTTACTTGGCAGCTGGTATTCCAGTAATTGTTAATAAATCTTTGGCAGAAAGCGAAACGATATTGCGCAAAGGCTTAGGGATTGTGGCTGATAACTTAGATGGAGCAATTGAAAAGGTACAAAATTTAAGTAATAATGATTATAATAAAATGGTTCACCAAGTTAATAGCTTTGCTGAATTAGTTCGTAATGGTTATTTCGCTAAAAAAGCATTAACGGAAGCGATATTTAAATTACATTATCAATAAAAAGCTGATGAGGAAAAAGTGACACAAAGAATACAATTAGATAATTTATTAAAAAGATTAGGTGCTACATTATTCATTTTAATCATTTATGTTTTAGGTTGTACCATCCCATTGCCATTGGTTAATATTTCGACAACTTTTCGACAGATCTTAGCTAATAGTTCTATTGGGATCATGAGTTTTATGAGTGGGGGGAATTTACAACGTTTATCGTTATTCTCAGTCGGACTATCCCCATTGATGATTGCAATGATGATTATTCAATTATTAACGATGATGCGCTTATTCTACTTTGATACATTTTCAATAAAACAAATGATGCGGATCCAGCAATGGTTAACGTTAATTTTTGCAATTATTCAATCATTAGCTATTACTTTGATGCTAAAACTTACGACAAACTTATTTACGGGTTTAGCAGTAACCTTAATGTTAACTGCTGGCAGTTTATTTGTAGTATGGTTGGGAAATATGAATACTCAATTTGGGATTGGTGGAACAATAACGATTATCCTTTTTAACATTATTTCTGGTACCCTTCCTAATTTATTATCGTCAATTGGGAAAATAGTGGGCCAGTCTTACGGGTTTCTTTGGTTGGCATTAATCGTGCTTGCAAGTTTTGGCCTTTTAGTTTTTTGGATTTCATTTAACCGTGCATATTATCCAATTAAAATGGTTAACACAATGATGAGTAGTCATGATAAACCAATAATTCTTCCACTAGGGCTTAATATGGGAGCGATGATGACTTACATGGTTGGAATGTCATTATTGATGCTTCCAATGTTATTAGCAAACGTTTTAGGTCCTCAGTCGTTATTTGCTAACCCCTATTTTGAGATTGTACTTAGTGGAATATTAGCTTTTGCACTATTTTATTTCTTTACATTTGTACAATTTGACCCTAAAGAGCAGGCCAAAACAATGTTACATAATAATAATTACATTATTGGTATTCGTCCTGGTGAACCGACAAAAAAACATTTACAACATCTAGTAATTCATGTATCTTTTTTTGGTGCGCTTTTGAATGCTATCCAATTAAGCTTTGGTTTATTAGGGTCTCGTATTCTTGGAAATTTCGCTGGATTAGCAATTTTACCAATGAATATGATTATGATTGTAATGTTTATGCAGGGAATAAAAGATCAATTATTAATGCTATTGTTCCCATTAAAGTATGCACATTTAATGAAGGATGAGTGATGATGGAGTATTTAGTTCCTGCTTGGCATAAGTTGCTAGAAGATTGGGCTCATACTATTCCTAAACTTGAATTTGATGATGCAGTTAGTCATATCAAAGTATTTCAAACAAACCAAAAGCCCTTTTCACTAATAATTACTGACTATCAACCACAATTATCGACCAAATTAAATCAACTAACGATCGCACCAACACAAATTTTTAGTACTTTTGATTATCTGCAAGGAGTTCATCATATTGATAGTCAAATTATTGATTACCGTGATTTTAATTGGCCACCTGGCGCTTACTATAACTTTACAAACTTTCGATTAATCGTTATGGTCAAAGGAAAGCCTTATGCTAAAGTGATTTTTGACGTACAAGGTAAAATTCTATGGGTGGATTACCTAGAAAAGGATAAGATAAGTCGGCGATTGCTACTTGATAGTCGCGGCTTTATTTCACGGGAAGAATTATTTAAAAATGGCCAAGTTTATCAACATATTTATTATGATGAACAGGGGTATTGGCGATTTAAACATGATATAAAATCTGATCAAGTCGAAATTAATAAGCGCTTTTCATGGTTAACAGATCACTTAAATTATAAACATTTAAATGATTTACTCACGGAAATTATTACTAAGCATGTATTAAGTAAATTTGATATGGACCAAGATAATTTAATTGTCACGATGGATGATCAGGCAGTGATCGATCAAAAAACTTATCTGCCTTATCAGCCCATCTTTTCTTTGAGTCGTTGGCATAGGTATCATGAAAGTCTTGATGAACTTAAAAGCCAACAATTAAATTTGGTTGCGGATAATAATGAAACAAAGAATAATATAAAAAAGCAAATTAATATAGATGCAACAATAATTCCACTGTTTCAGTCCCGTTTTAATTTGGGTCATAGTCAACGCTCAGATCAAGAGCAAATAGGGCTTTTTATTGAGTCAATGACCAAGGATGAGGTGGATAAAGTATTGGAATTGCTTTATCAGCGATTGCTAAAGAATCCTAAAACGACAGCATTGACGTTGATGAGCTATAGCACTGAAAAGTTGCAGCAATCTCAACAAGCTCTTGAAAATTTGAAAGAAAATCATCAGGGTGAGTTTGTCTTAGCTAGTGAGGAACAAAATGAAGTTGAAGAAATTTTAACGAAGCAAATTGATATTCCTAAACTAACTATTGATACAAAAAGAATTAGTACTCCTGCTGAAGCTGGGCGGCAATTAGACTCTTTACGGATCTTAATTGACTGGGGAAATGGATTGGACGAATTCTTACAGATTTCGGCCATTAGCACAGGTATTCCGCAAATATATCGACAACCCAATAGTCAAATTAAAAACTATCAAAATGGTTTAATTTGTCCGCAACTTTCTGATATCAATAAGGGATTAGACTATTATTTAGGTAATCTTAAGCATTGGAATGAAGCCCTTATTTATAATGTTCAATTGATGAATCAATTATCAGCAACAGAATTACAAAAGAAGTGGAAAAAAGTTTTAACGAAGTGAGGTGAATCTTCATGAATGTCTTACAGTTAGGCGCACAAAACTGGGCAGATAAATATAAAATTCCAAATGAAATAGCATGGAATTATAATACCTATCCTCAGGCGGGGATAAAACGATTTGATTTAGTGATAATTACAGAAGGCGTCCAGTTAGAAGATAATTTGTGGAGTAAACTCCAATGGCAAGTTCCTCCTTATTGTGTTCTGTACTCTCCATTTGCTGAAAAGGACCTTAGTAAAGCTGGCTTAAATTTTATTAATTGTCAAGAAGCCCGTCAGATTGTTGAAGAACCGCAAGAGCTAATTGATCAAATGCCAATCAGATTCTTTCATGGCCAATCGGGACTTCGGTTTGCACCTACTAAATTATTATTAAATAATCCAGAGAGAATATTCATGGATGATGGTCACCTCAGTTTAACAGTCGATGCTAATGAGTGGACTAACTTGGGTAGCTATCAGCAAAACATTTATATTGATCCTCAAAGATTATTTAAATTTAGTCTTGAATACAATCGGCAAACTAATGTTAAAGTTCGTTTACGAGTTATTGTTCAGCCAGGTGCAGGAGATGGCAATCCTAAGGACCAATATCTTCTTGATTTTTCTAGGAATAATGAAGAACGAGAACTACCAATTGGGTTAGAAGATTCTCCACGGTTTGCTAACGTTAGTGTTGAGGTGCTTGGAAAAGGAGAATTAACATTAGGTGTTTTGCATGCACGTTGGTCGCGAAGAGATTATGGTGAATTTCTTACAGGGGGGAAACGTCTTTTTGATCCGGTAACTGGCGAAGATATTGCATATTACTTTAATCCGGGTGATTTGCGACCACCATTACATGTTTATTTTTCAGGTGCGCGTAGATTAGAGGGATTTGAAGCATATCCTCTATTTAGGCGTAATCATACTCCAGCCTTACTGTTTACGGATCCACGCTTAGCAGTGGGGCAGTTTTATACGGGTACGGCGATTGAAAGTCAGATCAAGGCCACGATTATTGCAACGTTGAAGAAATTAGGTTTTAATCGGCAGCAATTGGTGATGAACGGGATCTCGATGGGAACGTACCCGGCAATTAAATTAGGTGCACAATTATCAGCCTACGCCATCAATGTTGCCAAACCAACTGTTAATTTAGGGCAAGTTGCTTTACGAGCCCGTCTAGAACGACCAGATGAATTCGATACAATCTTTGATATCGATCGCCAATTGGTATCGTCTTTAACCTCTGAGCAACTTGAGCAATTAGATACAAAGTTTTGGAAGTTAATGAATCAAACTGACTTAACTAAGGCACGAATATATGTTGGGTATATGAAAAATGATGATTATGATAATTTGGCAATAAAAAGAATGCAGGAAAACGCGGCCATTCAAAATGCACGATTGTTTGTTAGGAAGGGCTTTCCAGGACGGCATAATGATAATAATGCAGTTGTTCAATGGTTTGTTAGTCGCCTTGTGGAAATAAATAATGCTTTTGGACGAGGAGAATAAAAATGCAATATTTTGTTAATCAAGGCTATTGGGAACCAACAAATGCTTATTCTGCAGGGTCAAATATTAGGATTAATCCAGATTACAGCGTATCATTCCATAACTCACTAATGGCTCCCGGAAAAACAATCATGAGCTGGAATTCTGTAAATTCATACCAGGCAACTAAATTGGTTCCACAGTTACCAATTCTCCGTAATAATCATAAATACCGTTTAAGTGTAAATGCAAAAGCGGAACCGATTTATTCATTAATTATTCGGTTAACCTTTTTTAACGCGCAAGAACACGAAATTGATCATGTCGAATTTCAGCAACGGTCAATTGAATTTGTTTATCCCCCAGAAGCTGTGCAGTATCGACTAGAATTGATTAATAATGGACTTACTGATTTAACTTTTCAACGGTTTGAAATTTGTGATGCGGCACTTCCGGTCAGCGTTCATGAGGATGTTTGGATTCATAAGCCAATAAATGAAGATGTGAAGGGGAAGCTTAATCTGCTTTTAATTGCTGATAATAAAAGAGTTCGTAAAACATATCCAGATTTAAAAAAATATGAAGATTATAAAATACAGCCAATTAGTGTTGCATGGCAATCATCAGCTGATGTATTAGCAATTTTAAAACAATGGTTAATTTCGCATCGAATCTATGATGCCAATGTGATTAGTACTAATCCGAAGCTAGATCAAGTAGTATTGGAGTTAAAGATGGAGCTTTCAACAATTAATGCGGTCATTACTAATCAGACTGATCCACACTCACAGATTGCCGATGTGATTTATCCATTACTGCCAGTCACTACTTGGAGTTCCCCAGTATTGGTTAATCCGGATTGGCCAATTATCTTTTCGGTTATTCAAGAAATAGATTCAAAAGAGGGATAAGATATGACGCACCCCAATTTTAGGTTACAAAAAGTAAAACATACCCTTGCTAAAGTAAATGCCCTGGCAAGTGAAATGCGAGGGATGAGCGATGAAGAACTTAAACATCAAACTGTTCTATTAAAAAAAGAACTAGCTAATGGTAAAACAGTTGATGATATCTTACCGCGGGCATTTGCGACCATTCGGGAAGCGGACTACCGGATTTTAGGAATGTTCCCGTATGATGTTCAAGTTATGGGAGCAATTGTCTTAAATCAAGGTAATATTGCAGAAATGAAGACGGGGGAAGGAAAGACTCTAACAGCAACGATGCCTTTGTATTTGAATGCTTTAACCGGAAAGGGAACTTTTTTATTAACGCCAAATAACTACTTAGCCCAACGTGATAAAGAGCAATTACAGCCAGTTTATGAATGGTTAGGATTAACGGTCAGTCTTGGTTTTGAGCCTGATGACCAAGAAAAGAAGACAACGCCGGCGATTAAGCGGAGTTGGTATAATGCGGATATTACTTATACAACTGCTAGTAGTTTAGCTTTTGACTACTTGTTTAATAATCTTGCTACCCGGCGCGAAGATCAATATTTACGCCCATTTAATTATGTCATTATCGATGAAGTTGATGCGATTCTACTTGATGAAGCGACTTCACCTTTTGTAGTCTCAAGTATGCCGATGGTTCAATCAAATTTATATCAGTTAGCGGATGCTTTTATTCATATTTTACAGCCTAAAATTGACTATAGATTGAATGAAGATCATGATGCGGTATGGCTGACTCTTCACGGAATCCAACGTGCAGAACGTTTTTTTCGTATTCCAGATCTTTTTATAAGCGAATATCGGGAAATTTATCGTCATATTATCCTTGCTTTACGAGCACACTTTATTATGGAAAATGGTCATGATTATTTAGTTAGCGAAGGGGAAGTTGTTTTACTTGATGAGGCAAATGGGCGACTGAAAAAAGGAGTAAAGGTCAGTACAGGGTTGCATCAAGCAATTGAAGCGAAAGAACACGTTGACCTTACGCCTAACCAACAAGTGGCGGCATCAATTACCTTTCCTAGTCTGTTTGGTTTGTTTAATAAAATCGCTGGAATGAGTGGGACAGTCAAAAGTGATGAGCAAGAGTTCTCTGAAGTGTATAAGATGCGAGTTATCCAAATTCCTACTCGCAAAAAGGTAATTCGTAGAGATTATCCAGAGCAAATTTATTTAACAACTCGTCAAAAGTTAATTCATGCTCTTGATGAGACAATAGAGCTTCATAAAGCAGGGCGTCCAGTTTTATTAGTGGCTGGTTCGGTAGAAAATTCAGAAATTATTTCTGAATTATTATTAGACCGTGGTATCTCTCATAATGTTTTAAATGCATTTAATGTCGCCCGCGAAGCTGATATTGTAAAAGATGCTGGACAAAAAGGGGCGGTGACTGTTGCTACTAATATGGCGGGTCGTGGGACTGACATCAAGCTCGGAGTTGGCGTTAAAGAATTAGGCGGCCTTGCGGTAATTGGGACAGAAATGCTACCAGCGCGAGTAAAAATGCAATTAGCTGGTCGAGCTGGGCGGCAAGGTGATCCTGGTTCGAGTAAGTTTTATATTTCATTAGAAGATAGCTATCTTGCCAAAAACAGTACTAAACGGTTCAAAAATTATTATCGCCAATTACAAAAGAAAAAGACCGATAAACAGTTGCGTAGCCCCCGTTTAAAAATGAGTATCACAATGTTAAATGAACGGGTAGCTGCTAATCAACAAATGGTACGTAGCAATGTTAATAAAAATGAAGCTGCATTAAAAATTCAGCGTAAGTATCTTTATGATCAGCGTGATCAGTTAATGAGAACCGCACATTTAGAAACAGAAGTTGGAAAATGGTTAAGCAGAGGGATTTCCCTTTACCTTACTGAAAAAGCAGAATGGAGTGCCCTAGAATTGCGGCATTTAATGAATCAACATTTTACTTATGATGTTGTTAGTTTGCCAGATACTCTAGAACTAAACCACAAAAAAATACAAAAATATTTAGAACGTTTTTGCCAAGAGAGGTTAGAACAGAAGGCTCAAGTATTAATCAATAATGAACAATTAAATCAATTTTATCGTTCAGCCTTATTAAATGCGCTTGATAGTAGCTGGACTGATCAGATGGCTTATTTATCAAAACTATCAGTAATCGTCCAGCCATGGGCAACAGCACAACGGGACCCTAAGTTTATGTACCAAGAAAAGGCTTATCAAGCATTTGAAAAAATGTTTGATACTGTCGCTAAAAAAGTAGTTGATAATTTAATGTTAAGCACTATTAGATTGGATAAAGATAATAATTTAATTGTTCACTTTAATTGATGATGGAGGAAAGTATGACTGTATATAATATTAATTTAGGAATTGGCTGGGCCAGTAGTGGTGTCGAGTATGCTCAGTCATATCGTGCACAAGCATTTCGTGATCTTAACATTTCAGCAAAGTTTGTTTTTTCGGACTTGATTTTAGGAAATAATATTGCTGATTTAACTGCTAATTTAGGTTTTAATGATGATCAGATTATCTGGCTTTACAACTTTTTCACTGATATTAAAATTGCTCCATCAACCTTTTTACTCGATACTTTTGTTAAGCAAAACCATCTTGAGCAACGAAATTTTATCCTTCAGCCCGATAATGGTACGAAAGAGTTACAATACAAATCTGAAGAAGAAAAATTAACGATCGTGCCACGCTACAATAATCGTGAGAGAGGAACAATTGACCAGGTTACTTATATCTTTAACAATCGACTAATTAAACGTGATTTCTATTCATATACGAAATATGCTACAGAATATTATTCTGGGGAAGAAAAGGATAATCAAGTTGTTTTTCGAGAGTTTTATAATGAGGATGGGACAATTGCGTATACCCAACACTTAGATGGGGATGGTCACGAATTATTTGAATTTTCTGATCAAAACTATTATTCAAAAACTGATCTTTATCGTGAAATGCTTCGGAAATTGAATTTTAAAGCTGATGATATAATTATTCTTGATCGAATGGATGAAGATAAGCAGTTAGTTAATGGTCAATTAATTTTTGAACATCATTTACCAGCAAAACTGGTTATCCCTGTTCATGCTGACCACTACGACAAGCATTATACAAATGATCAGCAAGTATTATGGAATAATTTTTATGAATATCAATTCATGCATTATCAAGATGTAGCTTCTTATGTCGTTGCGACTGATCGACAACGTGACTTACTAGCTAGTCAACAAAAGCATTTTAACCACGCTAAACCACAAATTAAGACTATTCCGGTTGGTAGTTTGGAACACTTGGTAAAGCCAAAAGAGGCCCGTAAAAAACATTCTTTAATCACTGCTTCGCGATTAGCCAACGAAAAACACATTGATTGGGTGATTGCGGCAACTGTTGCGGCACATAAAATAGTTCCAGACCTAACCTTGGATATTTACGGTGAGGGTGGTGAACGGAGTCGGTTGCAAGATTTGATCACAAAAAATAATGCTGATTCCTATATTAAATTAATGGGGCAACATGATCTAAAAAATGTTTACCAAAAGTATGAAACATATATTGCAGGTTCAACTAGTGAAGGCTTCGGGTTAAGCTTGATGGAAGCAGTTGGTTCAGGTTTATCGATGATTGGGTTTGATGTTCCCTATGGTAATCAGACTTTCATTGCAGATCAACAAAATGGTTACTTATTGCCATATACTGAAGATTGGAGTAATTCACGTAAAGAACAATTACTAGCTGAAGCAATTGCTAAAAACTTTACTGAAGCCGACTTAACATCTTTCCATGAAAAATCATATTCATTAGCTGAGTCGTATTTGACTAAGAATGTTGCTAAACAATGGCAGCAATTGATAGAGGAGTTACAGCATGCTTAATTTATTTGACAACTTTGATCAAGCTTCATTTGATTTTCTTCGCTCTCAACGAACTGCTCAGATTAAAATCCCAACGGTAGTAATTAATGACGATGGATTCTTACCACCCGAAGTTGAGTCACCGATCAAGTACTGGGGTAACTATAACGTAAACAAAAAGCCTTTATATTTTGACCATCTTTCCCTACCTCCTTACTGGCGAATTTTGAGCACAGCAGCCCAGGGACAGATATATGACCTTGCCAAGAAACGGGCAGATATTATATACCAAGCTACTGATAATACTCGTCAAGTGAAAGAAGTTCGATGGTTAAATAATAATGGTAAAGTTAGCTGGATTGACCATTATAATCGTTATGGTTATCGTTTTGCGCAAACTTATTATCGAAATGAACAGCCAGCATGGCGAAAATATTATGATAAAAAGAACCGTGTTTTTCTTGAATGGAATCTTATCGCTGGTGATTTCTTTTTGGATGTTGATGGAGGTTACCATTTTCCATCATTAATTGAACTTGTTAAATATTATCTTCAGACCCGTCACTTTAAGCTTGATCATATTTTTTATAATACTTTAAACCAAGGATTAAGTGTTTCGCTGAACTTATCTACTGAAGGTAGTGATACTTTATTTTGGCATGAACCGCTAATCGGGGATGAATTACCGGGTAACATGAAATTCTTAATGGAAAATAATACACGGACCAAACATATTATTTTTCAACGATATACTGATTGGCAACGAATCGGCACTAACCTAAAAAATAATCACGTTGACTTTGGATTCCTCGGGACTATCTACCCGCACCCACGGGCTAATCAGTTACGCCCGCAAGCTTTGATTCTTACTAATTCAGATGAGATAGTTGAATTACCAACGCTTATCAAAAATTTACCTAATATTAAGTTTCATATTGCAGCTGTTACTGAGATGTCAGGTAAATTATTAGCTTATCAACAATATGAAAATGTCGAATTATATCCTAATGTTAGTTCTGCACGGGTTAAACAATTGATTGCGGATTGTGACATTTATTTAGATATTAATCGTCAAAATGAAATCTTGGATGCTGTTCGCGGTGCTTTTGAGCAGAATATGCTAATTGTTGGTTTTGATGAAACGCTTCATGAACCACAATTCGTTACTCCTCAGAACGTGTTTAAAGTAAACGAGGCCCAGAAAATGAGTAAACATATTATGGCAGCCTTGCTAAAGCCGGCATTGATGAAAGAGCTTATCGATACGCAGCGGCAACTAGCTAGTGAGGTTAGTGTACAAGATTACCAAAGAATGATTGGAGCATTGCAACATGACAGAAAAAGATAACAGTCACCAGCACGACGAATCACTGGTGCAACAACATGCTTTGAAACGGTTAGATAAAGTTGAGGAAGAAAAACAAAAACCATATAAAAAGAAAAAAGAGCCAATTAACTTTCGTTCCGTTTTTATGACTTTACTTTTAATTTTAGTTGTTGGAATGATGTTAATAGGATATTTTGTACGATAATGCTAGAAAGAAGCTTAGGGCAGCAATAATTCTCCCTAAGCTTTTTTGATAAATTGATATTTATAAAAATTATCAAATGATCACTTGAGAAAAAGTTGAATCTTAGAAAATGTGATAAATGTTTTTGCTGAAAAGAGAGTAGAAATTGATTTATTTTGAGAAGGAGTAGGTGTACAATCGGTGTTGATGAATACTAACAATTGTTTATAAATAGATAATTTAGAGAGGTGACTTATCTATGGCGAAAAACAATAAAGAACAAGAAGATAAAAGTAAGGTAAAACTATATAAAACAAAACATGGTTGGTTTAGCGCATTGACGCGTTTCTTTAAAATGTTCTCATTTCGAACAAAAAAGGAAGTCAAACCAACAAACTTTCAGGATTTAGATTCCTTAAAAAATGCTAATGTTTCTGATTCAAGGGATGCCTATAAAAAGGGGGCTGCAACTGTTGCAACATTACTTGGGATCGGGGCAACAGGCGCAGCTAACCCGACAGAAGCACATGCGGCAACAACGACGGTTGATCAAAGTTCTCAAATAATTGGTTCTGGATCTGGCTCAACATCTACTTCGACATCGGGTAGTACATCGAATACTTCCACGAGTGAATCGACGGCTAGTACTTCAAGCGATCACTCTAGTTCAACATCTACTAGTACTTCAATATCAGGGAGTAGTACATCAACTAGCAAATCGAATGGCTCGACCAGTATATCGACTGCTAGTACATCAACCAGTCAGTCAAACGCTTCTATAAGTGAGTCAACAACAAGTAATTCTGTTAGCTCTTCAACCGCATCTTCTACAGGTGCACAATCAGTTTCAACGGGAATGAATGAATCGCTTACTAGTGATAATACTTCCCTGTCTCTGGAGAATGGCATTGAGCCTGTTGCTAATGAAGCTTCTAATAATACTGCATTTTCTGCAAATCAAAGTCTTTCATTACGGACAACGACTGAGAATATTACTAATGGGACGATTGCATTATTTAATGCTAGCTTTATTCAAACGAACGCAACTAAAGAAAATACCGCTGAAGTAAGTAATGGCACTGAATTTCAAAATGCCCTTAATAATTCCAACATTAGTGTTATTCGATTAACAGCTGATATTGATTTAGGTCAGTCTGGAATGGGTAGTCTCCAAATTCCACCTCGTGATCTTACAATTGATGGTGGGAACCATTCCCTTAATTTAGGTAATAACTGTATTTGGCTGAATAACACTTCCGCGGGTACAAAGACCACAACGACTGTTAAAGACCTTAATCTTTATACCGCTAGTAATCGTGGTGGCTTTGCCCTTACTAATGATGGTGCCGAGACCCTAATCTATGATAATGTTCATGCGACTGGTGGGGCTGCCGTTTTTGCGGATACTTATGCCCCAAGCGGATATTTAAAGACTTTTGAAATTCAAGGTCATACAACGATTGATGGAGTCAGCTCATACCAATATAATGGCAATACGTATTCCACCAGTTCCGCTGATTTTGTTGGGTATAGCACCTTGATGTATGCTGGGAACGACCTGATTATTGATGATAATGCAAGTTTGGTTGTTAATAATAGTATGTCCGCGTATGATGTTGCAATGTTAGCTAATAACAGCGAACATGCAGTTAAAGTTGGCGAGAATGCGACATTAACAATTAATAATACTTATAATTATTCTGGAGGCGAAATTTGGAATAATGTTGGGAATATTGCCTTAACTAATGGGGAAGGTAAGTTTATCGCCGGCGTAAATTCTCATATTAACTTGAGTACTAGCGGTACAAACGTTTACTTTGCTGGGGGCTGTAATAATAACACTGTTAACTTTGAACAAGGGACTAATACTACATTTTCTGGTAACTTAAACTTCTACTTCGGTGGATCCACTAACACTGTTAATATTAATGATCCCGCTCATGTAATTTTGAATACAACCACTGGTACTACTTATTCTTCAAATTCTTCAAATGTTACGATAAATGCTAATAATACCAACGTTATCGTAACGCATAATGGAGTAACGACAGAATCAAATTACTTCATGAATAATCAAAGTACCGTTAACGGAACTACTTATACCATTGGAACTACGATTGGTGAACAAAATGATGGAAAAGCATCAGTTAAAAACGTAATGGCTGATATTAATAAAACAGGTACTACTAGGGTTGAATATACGAGTGGTTCAGAACATTCAGAAAGTATATCTCGTTCGGTAAGTGCATCAGAAAGTACTTCTACATCAATTAAAGACAGCATTTCAAATAGTACAAGTCGATCAGTATCAACATCGCTCAGTCAAAGGGAGAGTGTATCAACGTCACTTAGTCAAAGCGAGAGTGCATCAACGTCACTCAGCCAAAGTGAGAGTGCCTCGACCTCGCTTAGTCAAAGTGAAAGTGCCTCAACTTCACTCAGCCAGAGTGAAAGTGCATCAACATCACTGAGTCAAAGCGAAAGTGCCTCAACTTCACTCAGCCAGAGTGAGAGTGCCTCAACGTCGTTGAGCCAAAGTGAAAGTGCATCAACGTCACTGAGTCAGAGCGAAAGTGCGTCAACCTCATTGAGTCAGAGTGAGAGTGCCTCGACATCATTGAGTCAAAGTGAAAGTGCCTCAACGTCGCTTAGTCAAAGCGAGAGTGCATCAACGTCACTGAGTCAGAGCGAAAGTACTTCGACCTCCTTAAGTCAGAGCGAAAGTGCCTCAACGTCACTGAGTCAGAGCGAAAGTGCTTCGACATCGTTGAGTCAAAGTGAAAGTGCGTCAACGTCGCTTAGTCAAAGCGAGAGTGCCTCAACTTCACTCAGCCAGAGTGAAAGTACTTCGACATCCTTAAGTC